>OLIX01000107.1_pt1 | contig 88771 bp, 60 predicted proteins | sample 1601331 | NCBI WGS metagenome assembly OLIX01 (sample SAMEA2452120, study PRJEB22498) | human gut metagenome | biome: human feces; feature: human gut; material: feces | place: Australia | collected 2012 | reverse complement strand
TACGATCAAACGGAAACACTGAGTGAAGCCTGCCAAGCTCACTCTCATTAAAACTCTTACGGTATTTTTCCAGAACATCAAATTCTGTAAACCCCAAAGTAGGGTGAATTTCTGAAATATTTTGTATCTTAGCCATATCTTAGTCGGAGTATTTCCCCCGTTTTGGCTGCCAAACCTTATTTTCGGGGGAATACCTAAAGATACAAAAAAGCCAACTAATTCGCAATACTTTGTGTATGAATCAGTTGGCTAATTTTATACTATTTACTGAATGTCCCTACTTATGTCATTTAACACAGAAAAAAAGAATCCCTGAAACAAGGATATTTCACTTGCTTCAGGGATTTTTTCATATACATATTATTACTATTATACAATTACCAGTGCAATCAGCTGAATAAACAATATCAGGAATACCATAGCAATAGGATATACTGTAGCGTATGCCACTCCCGGAATGTTACTGTCTGTCATCGAATCGGCAGCAGCCAGACCAGGCGTACTGGTCATACCGCCGGTAATGGTACCCAACAAGTCGAGCAGGCTTACCTTGAAGACCCATCGGCCCACTATGGCAGCCAACAGCATGGGTACCAATGTAACCAACGCTCCGACTCCGAAAAGCAGGAAACCACTTTCCTGGAAGGTGGCCACCAAGGTTTTTCCGGCTGAGGTTCCTACCTCTGCCAGGAACAGCAACAAGCCCAACTGACGCAGCAACTGATTGGCCGGACCTGACATGGACCACATAATCGGACCTGTCTTGCCAATGGCGCTCAGGAACAATGCCATCATCAGCACCCCTCCGGTCAGCCCCGGAGAGAAAGTCATGCCACCTCCGAAAGAGATATGCAGTTTTCCGAACAATACGCCTAACACAATACCCATAGCTATCGGGAAGAAGTCTGTATCCGACAAGCGCTTTACATCATTTCCCAACAAACGGGCTACTGCCTGGATACCTTCCTTCTCACCTACCACCATCAGCTTGTCACCAAACTTCAGTGCCAGCTCCGGTGAGGGAGACAAGTCAATACCGCTTCGGCGTACACGAGTAACCGTACAGCCAAAGTTCTTCTGCAGGTTCAGTTCACCCAACTGCTTGTTAATCATATCTTTCTTGGTGAGCAACAAAGATTCAATGGTCTGTGTATGGCTCAACGGAAGTTCACCTTCTTCACGCTCACCCAACATCAGCGCCAAACTGTTCAATGAATTCTCGCTGCCCACAGCCTGAATGCAATCACCTTCCTGCAACACGGTATGAGCTTTAGGAATCAGAATCTCTTCTCCCTGTTTCAAGCGTGAAATCACAGCCCCCGTCATGGCACGTATGTTCAACTGGCTTAACGTACGACCAAATACAGCCGGATTTGTCACCCGGAACAAGCAAGTGCTCAGTTCAGGGAACTGGCTGCGCCGTTCCTTTTCCAGTCTGCGTGCTTCTTCATTCAAGTCTATTCCCATCAATTGGGGAAGCAACTTCACAAAAAGAATCACCCCAATCACCCCAAACGGATAAGCAATACCGTAAGCAATGGAAGCCAACGGCGACTGGGTACTGTCAATGGCTACCGCCAAACCAGGTGTACTGGTCAGGGCACCGGCTATCAGGCCCACGATACTTGGCGTATCGATGTCAAAAAGATATTTCATTCCGACCCCTGTCAGGCAGGCAGAAGCCACTATCAGCAGCGTAATCAGAATCAAGGTTTTTCCCTTGCTCCGGAACGAATGGAAGAAACCCGGACCGGCCTGAATACCAATCGTAAAGATAAACAACACCAGCCCGAAGGTTCCCAGTTCCTTTGGAATGGATACCCCCCAATGCCCGAAGGCCAGAGCAATGAAAATCACGGCAGACACATCGAGCGATAGGCCCATCACTTTGATACGTCCGAGCATAAAGCCCAAGGCTACAATCAAGAAAATTGCAAAATACGAAGTTTGCAGTAAGTCTGTCAACATGGTTAATAAAGATAAATGAATAAAACTGGGATAAAGATAAGCAAATTTTACGGATTTCTCAAAAAGCTCTTCCGACAACGATATTCCCACTTTCTGCTCCTACTAAATAAATCTTCTGCATAAAGAAAAATACCTTTTCCATTTAATCTTTAAGTTGATGTCCTGACAGAGCTAACAGCAAATTTTCCATACAAACGCCCCAATAAGTCCACCAATATCATACTTATTTCTTTTTAATTGGAATAACCATATTCCATGACTTTGTAGCATTTTCAAATCCACCAGGGCCATCCATCGTAGCAAAAAACACATATGCAGGAACTCCGTTCTCAAAAAACAAGAAAGGCCGTTCCAATTGTCCCTGCATTTCTACATTTCCATCCTCCCATTCAACTGTCCGGGAATACGCCTTAGCATCTTCATCCACAATCCAATTTATTCCATCTTGAGAGTGCGCCATCACGCCTCCACCTTTTTCCCCAGTAAATTTAGCCACGTGATCTTTAAATATAATATGAAAGCCGCGCTCATCTTCCCACAAAAAAGGATCTTCAGCTTCTCCCTGCCCCTCAACTTGAAAAATAGGCTTCTTATCATTCTGAACCGTATAAGGACCTTCAATAGATGGAGCAGAAGCAATTCCCAATGCCATATTGGAATATCCTCCGTTTTCCGTATGTGCCCTCCCTTTAAATATCATCAACACGGAACCATCTTTTCGAACAACAGGAGAAGGATTGGAAGTCAAGTAACTATAAAAAGTATTAGGCTCCGTCTTTAAAATAGGTTCATCCAAGCGCTTCCACGGTCCATAAGGTGAATCTGCTACAGCTAATCCCACCCGTTTGTTTGCACGTCCTACAATACACCATTTACTATCCAATGTCAGCTCTTCATAGCTGGGTTCTTCAAATGGATGAGTAGAACCCATGTAAATGAGATAATATTTATGATTATACTTAAAAATACGAGGATTATGCGTTGAACGTCCGTCCCAATACTGTGCCCCTCGAGCAGGAAGCGCCACATCACTAAATTTATATGGTCCCTCAGGAGTAAGAGATATGCCATGTACAATTTCGGATGCTACCATCCACCCAGGATGAAAAGGAAGAGATTTTGGAAAACGAGATACATACATGTGGTATTTTCCGTCATCCCCTTGTATCACGGAACTTCCCCAGACCCAATACCCTTCACACTGGAAAGCTGGAGTCCGAGGAGCCTTGCCTAAATTATGAAACAATTCGTTCTTCGATTTTTCTTTTAACTCCAACAAGTTATCTATTTTCTGTGAATATACATTAGCTGTGAGAAATCCCCCTAACAACAATGTATAAAATATTTTTTTCATAGTCAACAATTTAATTATACATTCAAAAACGAAGCTAAATTACTTCTAATTTACAAGATATACAATACCGAAGTATTTTACTCTACCTTGAAACACTATTCTATGAAGAAAAATATATTCATATTCACATAATCATCAAATTTTCATTCATGCAATCAACCTATCCTCTTTCTTAAATATAAGATTGTATTACCCCCATCTTGATACCAAAGAAAGATAACAAGCTATCAAATACGCATTGTCGAGCAAAAGTAATCATTAATGTAGACAGAAAATTTCAGTTAACCCAACCTTAGTCACACTGCTATTCACTGCATACTGAGAGCATTATACTTTCAATCATTCTACTCATTATTCAGACATTTTAAATATGTTGTCAACTCCTGAAGAAATTTTATTTCATATAAAAACATCCAGTCTGAATTGGCTGTCTGAATTGCCAAATGTGCATGATGATTCATCGGAAGCTTATATCCAGCAGGCTGATCCAATACACGCGTCTGTGAATATACATGTTCCATATTCTCTCGAATCACATCAAACTTACGAATACACGCCAATAAATTGTTCCGACTTACAAAATCTCGTTTGCAATCGTAATCAGATAGTGCCACCAGCAATTCAGCCGTATACCCGGTCAATTCATTGATACACTCAAAAACCTGAAGAGAATACGTATTACGTATCGCTTTTCTTCTATAATTTGTTAGCATCTCATTCACACGAAGAGTTTTCAATACTCCCTTCCGCGCTTCATCAATTCTTTGCTGATATTTATGAGTCCATTCTCCTTTTTCTTCACCTGGAAGCGACATGACCTTAAATTTACCTCCAGTGCGATATAAAGAACGCCGAACTCCTTCATCCAATAATCCCGTTTCCCACAAAGAAAACGTACTTTCCAGCAAAGGACGGAAATCATCCAACGAAGCAGCTCCACAACCAAATTCTGCCATCCGGTAACGACGATTAAACTCTTTTTTATTCATCTCCTTTTGATTGTTCCAACTATATTGCGCATGAGCTATAAACCCTGGCCAAAACGTATCAAACAAAGGAGATGCATCGTCCCACGCTGTACAAAGAACACCTTCTACCGGAACTTCTTTACGAGCTATCTGGAAACTTCTGATATTTTCAACAAAACCTCCTAAAGGCATCATGGCATACGTCGTTTGAGCAGCTGTAGCTCCCATCACCCGAAGTCCATTATCATAATACCATTTCAAAGCCTTTTTATTTCCCGGTTGATTTGCATTTCCATACTGCCAACGCATATACACAACTTCTTTGGGGAAAGAACGGATATGCTTATTCAATTCTGGCAAATGCACATTCCACACAGAATCTACCTGTTCCGGAGATATTTGGTCAAGTATAGCTGCATAAAGCCCAACTTGCTTAAACACCATATCATCCCAAAAGACAGGAGTCCTTCCATGTTTAACCGCATAATCGCTTACACGTTTCAACCAATCCATTTGAAGTTCCAACGCATTCAAACCTCTTTTTTTACACAAAGGGCAAGTACCCAATGTTCCAACTTCATCTCCTCCCACATGAAGGTATTTGCCATGTGGAGTTGCCCGGATAGCATCTTCATACAAACCAAACTGCACTCTGTAATAATCTTCATTTGAAGGACAGCATACCCAATCGGATTTCGGATTCTCCCGTAAGGTTTTCATTTCCTCATGCTTCAAAATAAAATCAGCATGACCAATTCCTTGAATAAGAGGACTGATTTCTATATGAAGCTTATATGCATATTCACACCAATCTTTCCATTCATCTATACTCCAGGCCTGAGGTGCTCCTATTTGTGGGTAACTATCATACTTTATTTTATCTTCAAACTCAACAATGGCAGCATTCAATTTATAAGAAGCCATTTTGTCCAAGATTTGATACATATACTCTTTTTTATCAATATGATGCTTCAAATCAATATGCAAAGCCCGATAAGTACTATTGGGAGCATCCTTTATCTGACATGCTGGAATTTCTGCATTTAATTCATCCGCATATTTTGCCATCTGTTCCAAAGTCATCATCCCATAAAATAATCCTTTTTGCGTACGAGCCTTAAGCTTCACACCATCCTTTGTTACATTCAGTTCATATCCTTCCACGTTTGTAACCTTACGAGTCAGTTCAAGTAAAATACTCCCTTTTGACTCTTTCACTTGAGATTTATCCGTAAAATAAGACAATCCAAAAGGTATTTCAGCCTTTCCTTTCAGATAGAATCCATTAATTTCATTTGGGTGAATACCCATTTGCTTTGGAAAGGATACTAAAGTTTGAGGTTCTGGAAGTAAACCCTCCATAATTAAAGACGTGATTTCTGGTGGATTTTGTGCATACACACTAGCTACCGCCAACAAGATACCCCCAAAGAATGATTTAATCTTTTTATTTTTCATAATGAATAAAAGCTAAAGTTCAGGTTATACCTACAAATATCCCCTTAAAAGAAGAGTAAAGTATACCTCAATTATAATTAATTATAGTTCTATTTACAGATTTTTCTACCCAATCTACCGTATGATTATATACAAACAGTAGCAAAGAGTTAATTCACTCCTGCAGGCTGCCTACATACTCGTAAAGCTTTTTATAAAACGCATGCTTGGTCAATGTGGAAGCATCGCCCAGAATAATCAGTTTCATACGGGCACGGGTGATGGCTACGTTCATGCGGCGCAGGTCGTTGAGGAAACCAATCTGACCGTCTTCATTGGCACGCACCAGACTGATAAGAATCACATCACGCTCCTGCCCCTGAAAGCCATCTACCGTATTGATTGTAATCAAGGAGCGATAAGGCTTGAAAAACGCATCTTTCTTTACCAGCTGACGCAAATACTGCACCTGAGCCTTATAAGGAGAAATCAACCCTACATCAATCCGTTCTTCTAAAAAGCGTTCCCGACCAATTTTCGTGATGTACTCCTTTAACTGACCGATGGACAATTCAGCCTCCGGTTTATTGATTCGTCCGTAGTTTTCACCTACAAACTCTTCGTTGCAATCCATGCCTTCCGTATTTACCCACTCTATCGGCGTATCAAAATCCAGAATGCTACGGTATTTCACTTCAGGAGCCGACTGCAGCATTCCTCCATAAAACCAGTCGGACGAGAAACGCATAATCTCATCGTTCATACGATACTGTACCTTCAGCAAGGATACCACCTCCGGCTTGTTTTTCACGATGGCCTGCATCAATGTATGCCCTAACCCCGCACGCAATGCTTCCGGATTTTTTACCGTAGGAGGCAACTGACAATGGTCGCCAGCCAATACCACCCGGTCGGCTTTACGAATCGGAATCCAGCATGCCACTTCCAATGCCTGAGCCGCCTCATCGATAAATACCGTTCCAAATTTCTGTCCGGTGAGCAAGCGGTTGGCACTACCCACCAGCGTGCAGGCAATCACCCTTGCTTCACTGAATAAGGATTCATTGATACGGATTTCCAGTTCCATGGCGCGGTCTTTCAGGGAATTGATTTTTTGCCGGATACTTTCCCGGTCATTTCCTTTCCGGCTACGGGTATACAGTTCACGAATTGCCTTACGAATACTCCATAGCTGGGGATAGTCGGGATGTGACTCAAAACGACGTTCGTATGTAAACGACAGCATCTTATCGTTCACCCGACTGGGGTTCCCGATACGGAGCACGCTGACACCACGGTCTACCAACTTTTCACTAATCCAGTCGACAGCCATGTTACTCTGAGCACATACCAGTACCTGATTTTCACGATGAAGTGTTTCATAAATAGCCTCTACCAGCGTAGTGGTCTTACCTGTTCCCGGAGGACCGTGTACAATGGCCACATCCTTGGCATGCAAGACTTTATTCACTGCTTCATCCTGTGTAGCGTTCAACCAGGGGAAACGTACGGGTTGAAACGAGAAAGTAGATACGGGCTGCGTACCATGAAAAATATCCCTTAACTCTGCCAGTCGGTTGTTCTTGGCAGAAATGACCTGTTTCAGTGCCTCGAACATCAGACGGTAACTGGTTTCATCAAAATAGAGTTGTACCCCAACCACTTCTTTACTCTGCAGCGTAAGCAATGCATTGGCATCCGGCAAGATGACTACCATGCGGTCTTCCTCCACGTAATTCACCGTAGCTACGAAATTCAGGTAAGTCAGTTTCCCCGACATATCCTGCGTAAAGAAACAAACTGGTTTTCCATATTCAAACAGATGCTCTATCTCTTTGTCTTCTTTTCGTTCTACCTCAATGACCAACTGATTCAAGGCATTGTAATAGCTCCGTCCCAGCGATAACGGATACCAGCACATGCCCCGTTTGATTTTTCGGCCAATTCCCATCAGCTCCGTCTGCTGCTGGAACTGCTCCTTTTCGTATTCATACTCTAATTTCAGCAATTCATAGTGATGCTGCAAGTATAAAACAGGCGATTTTATTTGAGTACCTTCCTTATTCATTTCCTTCTACATTTGATTTGCTTTCTGCCAGCATCTGGGCACGCGACTTACTCTGCGTCACCACATAGACACCTGTAAAAATCAACAGCGCCGCTACAATCTTCACCCAACCGAAAGTTGCCATACCAGCAAGTACAGCCACACAACTTCCCACAACCGGCTGCATGTAGTTATACATACTGACAACCGTAGGACGCAAGGATTTCTGACCGACCAGCATCAAAATATAAGCCACATACGTACCAAAGAGTATAACATAACTGACTTCCAGCCAGACTTCTACTGGGAAAGCAGCCCAGTCCATCACTGAAAAGTCATGATAAGAGAAGGGTATAAAGCATATCGCCGCATAAGTAAACATCCATTTCATTAACGTAATCACATGATAACGCGCAATCAGCTTCTTAAAAATGGTCAGATAGCAGGCAAAACTAATCTGAGCTGCCATGCAGAGGGCGTCCCCCCATACGCTGCCCCCTTCCGTATCTCCTCCCCGGTTGCTCAGAATCAAGGTCAGGGCACCGATGGACCCGAGGAATATTCCTATCACCTTTTTCGGAGTGACGGGTTCTTTCAGAAAGAGAGCCGCTAAAATCATAGTCACAATCGGCATAGTGGTAGTCATGATAGACGCATCGACCGGAGAAGTCAGTGACAAACCAAAAGTAAAACACCCCTGATTGCAGACAATCCCCAACAAGGAAGCAAAGAACAGCATCAGCAAATCGTGCGGATTAACCTTCTCCTGCTTTACAAAGAAAGAGGTAGTCCAGAAACACACGGCCGCTCCTATCATACGCATATTCGCCAGTGTGAGTCCGGTAATACCCGCTTCCATGGCTGCCTTGCCTACCGGAGACATCAATCCCCACATGCTTGCAGCCAGTAACAATGAAATATGAGCTTTTACAGAACCTTTCATGATTTCGTCTTTTTAAATTTCTGCAAAGTTACGAGGTTTTTGAAAAAAGGGTCGGTCGGGCGTTGATTTATTCCCGGGAATTTTCTATTTTTGTTTGACGCGTTAAAAAATACAGTCCATGAAAAAGCAAGCTGAATATATCAAGCGCATTGAGATAAAGGGCTTATGGGGCCGGAAAAACATTGCCTGGGATTTACGCCCGGATGTAAACATTCTGAGTGGAGTAAACGGCATCGGAAAAAGTACGATTCTGAACAACTCTGTCCGCCGGCTGAGTGACCTGGAAGGAGGAGCCCTGAGTAATGGCATACATCTTGGAGTGTCTTTCACTTTCTATCCGGAAGATGCCACTTATATCCACTTCGATGTGATAAGAAGTTTTGACCGTCCGCTGCTCAGTTCCGGATTATTAGAAAAAATCGGTAACCAGAATGTCAAGACTGAACTCGACTGGCAGCTTTATCTCCTGCAGCGACGCTATCTGGATTATCAAGTAAACATCGGCAACCGGATTATCGAGCTTTTGACCAGCGGCAAGCCCGAAAATCAGGCCAAGGCAGCCGAAATATCTCTGCCTAAAACCCATTTCCAGAACCTGGTAGACGACCTGTTCAGTGAAACGGGGAAAAAGATTCTCCGCCAGAGCAATGAAATACAGTTTGAACAAGACGGCGACATATTAACCCCTTATCAGCTTTCTTCCGGTGAAAAGCAGATGCTGGTCATCCTGCTCACCGTACTGGTACAGGACAACCAACCATGTACCCTCTTTATGGACGAACCCGAAATCTCACTTCATGTAGAATGGCAGCAACGGCTTATCTCGCTCATCCGAAGCCTGAATCCGAATGTGCAAATTATACTGACTACCCATTCTCCGGCACTTATCATGAACGGATGGATGGACGCCGTTACCGAAGTGAGTGACATTACAACCCTTTAAAAACATGTAGCCGTATGGGAAAAAGACTGACTGAAAACCTTTCTTCCCTGTACATTGGAGCGGCTAACAGCCTTAAGCCCAAGCGTGCAAGAAGAAAAATCGTGGCCTACGTAGAAAGCTATGATGATATTTCTTTCTGGAGATCCATACTTGCGGAATACGAAGACAACACCCGCTATTTCGAAGTCATGCTCCCCTCTCAGACTTCATTGGCTAAAGGTAAGAAAACCGTACTGATGAACCAGCTCGGGAAGCAATTAGGCGAAAATATGATTGCCTGCGTGGACAGCGATTATGACTACCTGTTGCAAGGACGTACCAACACCTCCCGATACATCATCGAAAACCCCTACGTAATGCAGACCTATGCATACGCCATTGAGAACTACCATTGCTATGCCGAAGGGTTACATGAAATCTGCGTCATGGCTACGCTGAACGACCATAAGCTGATTAATTTCCCGGAATTCATGAAACTTTATTCCCAAATAGCTTATCCGCTGTTTGTGTGGTCTGTCTGGTTTTACCGGAAACATATTCTGTCAGAATTCTCCCTGCTGGACTTCTGTTCCTATGTAAAGCTTGATCAGGTTAGTACCCACCATCCGGAACGAAGTCTGGAAACCATGGCCAAAAAAGTCAACCGCAAACTGCATGACCTGGAACGCCATCATCCGGAAGCGCTGGAAGAGATTGAAAGCATGAAAAAAGAGTTCGACCGTCTGGGAGTACATCCAGACAATACCTATATGTTTATTCAAGGCCATCACATTATGGACAATGTAGTGCTGCGACTGCTCATTCCCGTATGTACCGTACTCCGCCGGGAAAGAGAACAGCAAATCCATGACCTGGCCCTCCACGACATGCAGCTTCACAACGAGCTGACCAGCTACCAACGAAGTCAGGTAGGCGTGGAAGTCGTTATTCACAGAAACAATTTCTACAAAGAATCTCCTTTGTACCAGATGATACGGAGAGACATCGAGAAATTTCTCAAAATCATCCGTTAGCCGGTATTTCCCTATCCAATTATAGGAAATCCCCTACAAAAGAATGGGCGTTTTCATCTTGACCGGAGAATTTTCTTCCGCTAACTTTGTGCTATCAACAAAGCTGGAGGAATCACACTCTCAGCCGGAAAAGACAATGCTTATGAGAACAAGAACATTTATTCTTTGCCTGCTGGCCCTTTGCCTGAGCACAATCCGGGGCTACGCATCCGGTTTGGACGACTTCCGGGTCAATGCCCGTTTCCTGACCGACCGAATGGCCTTTGAACTGCACCTCAACAGTAACCAGTACAACGACCTGTACGAAATCAATTACGACTTTCTCTGCAATATAGGTCCATACGTTTCTAGCATTGCCGTTGCCGACACTCGTGCGATGGATGCATATTACCGTTACCTGGACGAACGAAACGACGACCTGCGATGGGTACTTTCACAAGCCGAATACGTACGCTTCATCGATATTGAATATTTCTTCCGTCCCATTTATGCCATCAATAACGTATGCTATCTGCGTGTGTATAAAATTTATCCGAACAGAACCCATTTCTACTTCGGACCTCCCCGTCATTACCTGACCTACAGGGGCGGACATTGCCGGGCACATTTCGGAGGAATAAGCTACTACCGACGCAACTATCCTGCACGCTACCACCATCCGGTGTATAGCCGCCCGTGCCGAATCAGTCCGCAGATGCGACCGCACGACTTTGCCGGACCACGTCCGGGAAATCGTCCTCCGCAGAAGCCCAACTGGAAGCCTGCACCTCGTCCGGACCGGAGACCTGTTTCAGTGGGAAAACCGAATTATCGCCCGCCTCAGCATTCAGACCACAAACCGCAGGCACGTCCCCCTCAGAATCCTCACAAGAGCCCAAGCTTCAAGCCTCAGGAAAGACCAACCCGACGCCCGGAAGTAAGTCCCGACAAGATGCACCCGAAACAAATCCGGGAAAAAAGTAACATGAAAGAAAAAGAGCGTAAATCTCTCTCCAAACGATTATAAATAAAAAAGTGCTGAATCAGGAATCATCTCTTCCAGGTTCAGCACTTCCTTTTATATCAAAAAATTCTCAGACTAAGCGGATACCCCCTTCTTCCAGCACCACTAGTCTTTTCTTATATAAATCACCGACCGCTTTCTTGAAAGTCTTCTTACTTACACCGAAGGTCTGGTAAATCACCTCCGCATCGGTCTTATCATTCAGCGGGGTAAAGCCGTCATTATCCTTAATGTACTGAAGCAATACTTCGGAAAAATCGTCCACCTTCCGGGCACCGGCCTTCTGCAATTCCAAATCAATCTTTCCATCCGGACGTACCTGTTTCACGAAAGCACTCAGATGCATTCCTGCTTCCAAAGGCTGGAACACCTCGTTATGGAACAGCATACCGCTAAACTGATTTTCTACAATCACCTTATAGCCTAAATCCGTACGCTGCCATACCATGACATTCACCTCCTGTCCCGGCTGGTACTCCGGCTTCTCCGTAGAAAGATAATGCTCCACCTTGGCAGAAGCCACAATACGATAGCTTTCTTCATCCAGATGCACATGCACCACATAGCGCTTTCCTTTCTGCATCTTCATTTTCTGCTCACGGAAAGGCACGAACAAGTCTTTCATCAATCCCCAGTCAAGAAAGGCGCCGAACTGATTGACCCATGCCACCTGCAGACAAGCAAACTCACCCACCTGTACATAAGGCTGCAGCGTAGTAGCGACCAGACGTTCCTCCATATCGAGGTAGATAAATACATTCAGGATGTCTCCCGGCTTGGTACCTTCGGGCACATAACGTTTCGGAAGCAAGATTTCACCGTCCTCATCTCCATTGAGGTACACGCCGAAGTCCACTTCCTTCACTACTTCCAGCTGATTATATTTTCCTAATTTTATATGACTCATAACAACTCTTTATTTCCGCCAAAGATAGCATAAAAAACTCATATACTCACACTGCCTTCCCTATAAAGAAAAACTAAAAATATTTTTATTTTTACACCGCAAAGTAAGTGGTAAACCGCCGTGACTTGTTTTATAGGAAAAACATACATCATTAAACTTTATATCTATGAAACTCTACACTATTTTAGGAAGTTTTCTGGGACTCTCTTTGTGCATGACCATCGCTTCGTGCCACTCTCCCCAACCTACCAGTGAAATCACATGGAGCACCTTCAACATCCGCTACGACAATCCCTACGACAGTCTGAACAGCTGGACATACAGAAAGGACACCGTAGCCAATTTCATCAAGGCACAAAATCTGGACATTGTAGGCATGCAGGAAGTCCTGCACCACCAACTTGAAGACCTGAAAGCCCGTCTGCCAGAATATGCCGAAGTCGGCGTGGGACGAGAAGATGGAAAAACACAAGGCGAATATGCCCCTCTGTTCTATAAAAAAGACCGTTTTGAATTACTGGACAACAACACCTTCTGGCTGTCACAATACCCCGACAGTGTAGGATTCATCGGATGGGACGGTGCCTGCACCCGTATTGCCACCTGGGCCAAGCTGAAAGACAAGACCAACGGAAAAATCTTTATGGCCATCAATACGCACTTTGACCATGTGGGAACAGAAGCCCGTAAAAAAGGCGCTTTGCTGATTATTGAGAAAATAAAAGAAATCGTAGGCGACCAGCCTGCCGTAGTTACCGGAGACTTCAATGTATCCGATCAGTCGGAAGCCTACCAGACCATCACCGGAAACAGTTTCGTACTGAAAGATGCACATAAGACAGCTCTCCAACAAGAAGGTGCCAGCTATACCTTCCATGACTTCGGACGCATTCCTGCTGACTCATGTGAGAAAATTGACTTCATATTTGTCACCCCTCAAATAGAGGTACAGCGCAGCTACATTCCTGAAGAGAACCGGGAAGCAAAGAAATTCCTTTCCGACCACAACCCGGAAATCGTACACCTTTCTTTCTAAAAAGACTGATAAATCGAGGAAAAAATTATCCCGTCCTCCGGTACACATACCGGGACGGGATTTTTTTTGATATTATACGATGCGTCCGTCTACCAGATGGATGGTACGGTCGGTCTGCGTGGCCAGCTCCTCATCGTGCGTAACGATGACAAAAGTCTGCCCTAACTTGTCACGCAGTTCAAAGAACAACCGATGTAATTCTCCCTTGTTCTGCGTATCCAGACTTCCGGAAGGCTCGTCCGCCAAGATTACCGAAGGATGATTCATCAAGGCACGGGCTACAGCCACACGCTGCTTTTCGCCACCCGAAAGTTCTGCCGGCTTATGCGTGGCCCGCTCCGACAATCCCAGGAAATCCAGCAAATCCAATGCTTCCTTTCGGGCAGTTCCCGCCGACTTGCCTTGAATCAAAGACGGCATCATGACATTCTCTACTGCCGTAAACTCAGGCAACAGCTGGTGAAACTGAAAAACAAAACCAATTTCCCGATTCCGGAAGGCAGAAAGCTCTTTTTCTTTCAGACGGTTCACCTCCGTGCCGTTCAATATAATTCGTCCTCCGTCCGGCTTGTCGAGTGTACCCATAATTTGCAGCAAGGTAGTCTTTCCCGCCCCACTGGGACCCACAATACTGACCACTTCACCTTTCCCGATTTCAAGGTCAATCCCCTTCAACACCTGAAGTGCACCAAAACTTTTGGTTATCCCTTCCAACTGAATCATACGACTTTACAATTTACGAATTACATACTCCGCCAGATAGCATCCGAATACAGCCGGCATATAGCTGACGGTTCCTGCGGTAGACTTCTTGTTCTGCTCATCATCTACCAATATCACGGCATTTGCGTCGGCCTGCTCCGTGCTGAATACCACCGGTAGTTTCCGCTTCATACCCATTTTCTGCAGACGCTTACGCACCGCTTTGCTCAACCCACAATGATACGTATCCCACAAATCAGCAAAACGAATCTGCGTGATATCCCGTTTGGCACCGGCTCCCATGCTGCTGACAATCTTCAATCCGCGTTGCAAGGCATGATAAATCAGATAGCACTTAGGAGCTACCGTATCAATGGCATCTACCACAAAATCAAACGCCGCACTGTCCAGCAGTTCAGGTATAGCCTCATCTTTCAGGTAAACCGGCAATACGGTCAGTTCCAGTTCCGGATTAATATCCCGGAAACGTTCAGCCAGTACCTCTGCCTTTGGACGTCCGATAACGGAATGAGTGGCCGGCAACTGACGGTTGATGTTACTCGGCTGTACCGTATCGGCATCCACAATCGTCATCCGTCCCACTCCGGCACGGCAAATCATTTCAGCCGCATACGCACCTACTCCTCCCAGGCCTACCACCAGCACGTGCGCCTTACGCAGACGCTCCATCTTCTCTTCACCTAACAGCAATTCCGTGCGCTGCTGCCATTCTTTCTTATTTTCTTCGCTCATGAATCTTTCTTAAACCATTTATAAAACCAGTTGCCCACCTTGTCATAATACTGCGTTTCGGCCCATCCACGCGGATCGGCAAAACTTAATGCCTCATTCGGGTCACCCTTCTGGTCAGGATACAGCAGCATGATACTGTTGTTATTAAAATATCTGGATACCTGCATGGGCAAGCGTTCAAAAGAAGAATCGTACGAAATAGCCCCTCTTCGTGAGCTGACAATAACCAGCAGATGATCGTAATTCACCTGTCCTGTAATAATCAGCAAGTCGTCCCAGTTATCCAGTTCCTGATATTCCGTCATCACATCCTTGTGCTTCTTCTGGATATATCCCTTGATATACCCCAAAGTCTGGGGGTGGGCAAAGAAATGCAAGCGGCATCCCAGCTGACTGCTCATGCGGCACAAGTGCGTAATCCATTTCACAAAGCCATGCTCAAATTCCGATTTAGGGGGTACCGCCACAATGATGCGCCGCAACGTATTGACCGGCATCAGGAAGCGGGCAATCATCACCTGTTGATAAGTATTTTTCAGCAAATCTTCCGTCAGATTACCGAAGAACGAATCCACGATATTGGCCTTGTTGTGCAAACCAATGACAATCGTAGTCGCTTCAGTTTCCTTGGCTGTATGCAAAATACCCGTAGCGATGTTCAAGTCGAAGCGCGACACCGTTTTCAGAAAGACATTGGCCGATGCAGCAATCTGAGCCGCCCTTTCCAGGCTTCTCTTTCCCCGCATCTCCAACCGGACAGAATCATTGTTGTCATTAATCACATTCAGTGCCACCAAATTGTCCGTCCGCTTTTCATCACGTACCACCAGCGCCAGCTGCATCAGTTTATCCAGTGTGTCCGGATTGGCTACCGGAATCAGGATACGCTCCTTTTGCTGTTCTTTTTCTTCATCCAGCTCTGCATCATCCATCGCAATTCGTTTGGCCGCATGCTCCGTAATAAACGAGCTGACCACACACGTCACCAGAATCAGCAGAATGGTACCATTCAGTACATCTTCGTTCAACAAGCGCTCTCCACTGGGCAGAATAATGTTGTAACCCACCAGTACCGCCGCCAGAGTAGCCGCAGCCTGTGCATTACTCAATCCGAACATCAGTTCCCGTTCTACCGCCTTCATGCGATATATTTTCTGTGTCAGCCACGAAGCAATCCATTTGCCTAACAGTGCCACCACAATCATGACACCCGCTACCTTAATGGAATCGAGATGGCCGAACAACACATTCACATTAATCAGCATTCCCACTCCGATAAGGAAATAAGGAATAAACAGCGCATTTCCCACAAACTCCAGGTGACTCATCAGCGGAGAAACATGCGGAATCAGGCGGTTCAGCACCAACCCGGCCAAAAAGGCTCCCAAGATTCCCTCCATACCAATCAGCTCCATCAATCCGGCTCCCAAGAAGACCATGGCCATCACAAAGATATACTGCACCACCTGGTCACTGTAACGACGGAAGAACCAGCGTCCGATGCGAGGGAAGGTCAGCATAATCACCACGCTCAGCACCACGACTTTCAGCACCAGCCACACCCAGAACATATCCGAAGTATCGCCCTTGTACATACCTGCAATGACGGCCAAAACCAACAAGGTCAGCGTATCCGTCACCGCCGTACCTCCCACCGCAATGCTGACAGCCCGCTGCCGGTTGATACCGTAACGAATCACAATCGGATAAGCTATCAAAGTGTGCGAGGCATACATACTGGCCAGCAGCACAGAAGTAATCAGTCCGTATCCCAGCAAGTTCAGATTGGTCCACACACCAATACCCAGCGGGAAGATAAAGGCCAGCAAACCTAACACCGTAGCCTTCACACGGATACTCTTGAAATCCTCCATGTTCATTTCCAGTCCGGCCAGGAACATGATATAATACAGTCCCACCTTGCCGAAAAGCTCAAAGCTGCTGTCGCGCGCCAGAATATTGAATCCATGTTCCCCGATAACGATACCGGCCAGAATCATTCCGATGATGTGCGGAATGCGCAGACGTTCCAAAACAATTGGGGCAAACAAGATAATTACCAGCACCAAAAAAAAGATCCACGTAGGATCAGTGATGGGAAAATCTATATTGAGATGAACCAAATCTAACAAATCTTTCATATATGAGGGGCTGTTCGGTTTAAATTTATGGACAAAAATACGAAAAAAGTTCCGTATTTCCCCTTTGGTATTCCAAAATGTTTTAATTTTGCGGTTCAAAGGATACAAGTAGAAGAAAAAACTATCTAACTAAAATACAGAAAGCAATACAATCACGGAATTTATTAACTTAAACAAGAAACATAAGAAATGAAAGTAGCAATTGTTGGTGCAAGCGGAGCCGTAGGACAGGAGTTCCTGCGTGTGCTCGATGAAAGAAACTTCCCGGTAGATGAACTGTTGTTGTTCGGATCTTCAAGAAGTGCCGGACGAAAATACACTTTTCGCGGAAAAGAAATCGAAGTAAAACTTCTGCAGCACAACGATGATTTCAAAGGAGTAGACATCGCCTTTACGTCAGCCGGTGCAGGAACTTCTAAGGAGTTTGCAGAAACCATCACTAAATACGGTGCAGTGATGATTGACAACTCCAGCGCTTTCCGTATGGAAAACGATATTCCTCTGGTAGTGCCTGAAGTCAACGCAGAAGACGCGCTGAACCGTCCGCGTGGCATCATCGCCAACCCTAACTGTACGACTATCCAGATGGTTGTAGCTCTGAAAGCTATCGAAAACCTGACTCATATCAAACGTGTACACGTATCTACTTACCAGGCTGCCAGTGGTGCCGGTGCGGCTGCCATGGACGAGCTTTACGAGCAGTACCGTCAGGTATTGGCCGGAGAGCCTGTCACTGTAGAGAAATTCGCTTATCAGCTGGCATTCAACCTGATTCCTCAGATTGACGTGTTCACAGACAACGGTTATACCAAAGAAGAAATGAAGATGTACAATGAAACACGTAAAATCATGCACTCAGATGTACAGGTTAGTGCAACTTGCGTACGTGTTCCTGCACTTCGTTCACACTCAGAAAGCATCTGGATTGAAACAGAACGTCCGGTATCTGTAGAAGAAGCCCGCGAAGCATTTGCCAACGGCGAAGGTCTGGTACTGATGGACAACCCTGAAAAGAAAGAATATCCGATGCCGTTGTTCCTGGCTGGAAAAGACCCTGTATATGTAGGTCGTATCCGTAAAGACCTGGCTAACGAAAACGGTCTGACTTTCTGGATTGTAGGCGACCAGATTAAGAAAGGTGCCGCTCTGAATGCTGTTCAGATTGCTGAATACCTGATTAAAGTGAAGAATATCGGATAATTAATTTATCGGTATTGACATAAAAAAGGCATTGCCTGTGAGTCTTAAGCTCCAAGCAATGCTTTTTTATTTTTTTCCTGCCTCAACTTCTAAACCGGCTTTATCATCATTCGTCTTCCTCCATCGTAAAACGTTCTTGTGAATAGTGTATGAAACAAAAAGGGTTTCTATGTTTCCCTGGTGGGAAACGTACGGTTTCTTGCCGAGAAATGTAGGTTTTCGCTACGGGAAACATACGGTTCAAAGAAGGGAAACGTAAAAAATGAAGTAAAATTCAACCCTTAATTTCACCTGGTTATGCAAAAAGTTATTACCATGCACACCTTACAAGAAGAACAGCCCCTTAGAATACATTTATGGTCATCAGAATTTCCCATTGCCTATAACACTGAGAAATCCTGATGACCAATAAAATTAAATACAGACTTAAAGCTGTCTCACAATTCTACCATTTCAAACGCTTCACGTTACCGTCTTTTAATACCACTTCAAACTGCTGTCTACTTTTGTCAAAGCAAATCTTGCTAACCGGATTCCAAGCATCATCATCTTTTGAGCCACTTTTACTCCATAACTGTAGCGTAATATAGACTTTCTCTCCCTCACATCTGTCACTTGCGTCAATCACTACACTGTTCCGACTATCCGGATGCAACCCTTCCGCATGGACAAACTCCATCTGCTTCCAACCTTCCCAAGTCGTCATGCCCAGACGATAAATACCGTTATCAATTACATAAGTCTCCTTTCCATCCAATCGAATAACACTTTCACGGATTTTTCCCTGTTTTTCCGGTAAAGCATAATGTCCCATCCTCACTTCTACTGGAGAAGGAGACGACACTTTGTCAATCCTTAAAATTCCATCGGGAAGAGGAAGTTCTGCCAACTGGAAATAAACAGCCTCATCGCTCTCCAACCAAGCCTCCCGACAATAGAAACCGTCCTCATATTTCTTAAAACTATAATTACGGAGAGGCTCCCACTTTCCCTCTTTATTCTTCACCACGTAACTCATCGCCACTTCCCCGTTCTTTCCATCTGCCTGCCACGGGAATTCGCTGTTATAAGATAAGCGGTTATAGTTCTCTACACAATGGTAATTCGATGAACTATGAGAAGTCGTGCTACGAAGTTCTGATGCACCAATATTCGGATAATCAGTGACCAATATATGAGCATCCTCCGCATATTTGCAATATACCCTATCTTTCTCAAAACCCGTCCAAGCACCTTCATTTTCCACTGCATTCCAAAAAGGATTATCAGCAGGAAGGTAAAGTGCCAAAAACAGTTTTCCCATCCAGAACACACTTCCACGGCAGCTATAGCCTTGTATAGCCGGCTCAAAAGCCCCATAAAAACCCAGTGTAGGTATACGATCCTCCAAAAAATCAGGATGCTGCAGGAATTGCAGAATCGTAGAAGATGCAATACGTCTCATCCAGCCGTAATTGATATCAGGATCTTCCAACATGCCCGTCAAAGCAAGTGGAACAGACGCCCCCATCCGATAAGTAATACTTCTCCCCCACATAATCATCTTCCCGTCCCTTGCAAACATGTAAGGATAGTTTTCAGGAATTTCACGGAAATGTTCCATAAACTGCCGGGCATAATCAGGATAATATTTCTTTCCGAACTTTTCAGACCACAAAGAACCATACATTTGAAAAGCCCACATACTATAATAATCAAACAACGGATTATCGTGATACCACCCGTCACCACGATAAGCAGCCAACAATATCTGCAACAGTTCTTCCAAATAAGCCTTGTCCGTATGATACCCTTGGCTCAGAAAAAAGCTCATAATATTGACATTAAAAAAACGCCAGTTACACTCATACGTGCCGCCTTCACCATAACTCAGCATACGCACAGCCAGACTATCTTTCACCTCCTGAGACAAGGGATTCCAGAATATCTCCGGAGCCATCATAAACGACAAAGCTAGTCCGCCCAATTCCACAAGCCGCTGTCCACCATTCTTTTTAGGAGGATTCATCGGTACATAAACAGGAGTGCCGGGCTGAAGCATCAATTCCAACTGCCGGCGATAATAATCCCCCAACAGTATTCCGTTCACCCTCAATTCCGGATCTTCCTTCAATAAAGGCCCCGCAAGAAACATCGTCCGGCATAAAGCCTCCAGACGGGCCACAGGTTCTTGGGAAGGCGTCCGAGGATAACTTTTTCCCGGCTGTTTTGGAAAATTCAAAGGATCTTCCGGTGACTTCACATAACTGAATGCCCCTTCCAACAAATAAAGAGCGGCCTCTTTCCAATGCTCCCGTGTCATACCCGTATAAGGACTCAAGCTCATATTCTTATTCTTCAACACAAAAACCGTCTCTGAGGTTTCGGTTGCACCAAGGCCAAAACATGATAAGCTCATCAGAGCAATTCCTATTATAAAAACATGTATTCTCATTTGATTAAATTTCAGATTACTTTCTTTCTGTTATTTTTTTCTTTCTCACAAGAATCTTTCCGAAAAGTAAAGGTAATAAAAAAATTATATTTACTAAATAAATCTGGTTTATCAAGAGTTCTTTGTTCTTTACCATCTGTGAATTCAGTTTTACTCAAAAGATTCCTTAATGAAGTCTTGTCTATAAAAGAAATGTATTGGAATCAAAATGCAAAATCTTCATAAAGCGTAAAGACATTTCAGGTTAAACACTTTTAAGCTTTTAGAAGCTAATCGTAAACAGGTCTATTTAATTCTAAAGAAATAATAGTCACCTCTCCCCTCGGAAGAACCAAGTTTTTTAAAAAAACTATTCCACTTTTCCTATCTACACGGAATTTTACATTTTCGTCTGAAGATAGATTATGAGCACTGATAACTTTCATTCCTTTATCCAGTGGAGGAAGTTCAAAAGTATCAAAATTATAGCCCCCTAAAAAGTAAATATAAATCCTGTTTCCTTTATAAGTAAATCCATATTGACCATCAACCGGCTCCCACGGACCTCCACGAGTGCCATAAATGGCTTCTCCTACTCGTTCTACCCACTTTCCAAACTCCAGCAGACGCTGTTCAGTGTAATGAGGAATATTTCCATGGCGATCGGGACCTACGTTTATCAAAAAACACATGTTACGTATCATACAATCTGCACAAAAACGCTTGATACGATTAAGCGACATTACATGTTCAGGATTCTCCATCAATGTATTGTATCCCCATCCGGGTGACAAAGAAATACATTTCTCTACCACTCCACTGCGGATTTCTCCTTTGACAGCTCCACTACCTTCCTCACAAGTATAATCTCCACACCATCCGCTGCGAGGATTTACCACAATATCAGGCTGATATTTCCGGACTATTCCCATCAATCCAAGTGCCTTCCCTGTTTCTTGTTCGTAATCACGGAAATAATTATTTACAGGCCATTCACTATCCTCAGATAAATATTTCCCTGATTCCCAAAAGTAAGCTCCATCTTCGTCTGAACCTTTCTGGCCCAGCCACCCCCCATCCCAGAATAATTGGTCAATTTTTCCATAATTAGTCATCAGTTCTTTTACCTGGCAATATAGTTCCTCTTTCATCAGCCGCGCATTTTCCTTATGAGATACATCCGTATGATAACCAAACTTATTAGGCTTGCAATCGGTTCCCGTTACATCATAGTACCCAGGGAAACGCCAGTTTATCAGCGTCTTGTAAATTCCCACTTTAAGTCCGGCCTCCCTACAGGCAACTACATACTCTTTCACAAAATCCCGGTTATGAGTCTGTTTTGAGGTAAAAGCATTCATATATTTACTTTCAAACAAAGCATATCCATCATGATGCTGTGTCACCATATTCATATATTTCATACCAGCTTTCTTTGCTAGTGCCACCCATTTAGAGGCATCAAAATCCTTAGCTGTGAAATAATAATCTCCCGATTCCGGATAAGCCAACTTACGATATTCCTCGGGAAGAATACCTTTATTCTCCATATACCATTCTCCTTTCCCCGGGCCTGAATAAAGCCCCCAATGCACAAACATACCCAGTTTATCATCGAGCATCCACTGAATCTTTTCGTCCGGCTGCATGGTAATGCCAGCTTCAGTCTTGATTTCTCGTTTCTTCCGGTTTGGAATACCCGTATATTTCATTTCCTTAAAATCTCCAATCCGGACAATACTTATTTCATCGACGAAAGCAGGAGTATCGCCTATCGTTTTCCCCAGGACGGCACAAAGCGTAACATCCGCATCCCCCTCAGGAACATTTACAATAAACTCCACCTTCGACCAAGAAGCCAATGCACTGGATACACCCGTATTATATCTGCCCAAACCTTCCACTTGCAGTGACACGTTATCTGCCCCACTACTGGTTTTCAGCCAGGCGGTGACATTATATTTCGAGCCAGGCAGAAGTTGAAGCGGAAAACGTACCTCTGACTCAGAGGCAAGACTCATAGACCGGCCCTTATAGCCATCCGACACAACTTCTGTTTTTCCTTTAATCAATTTATAATTCTCTGTGTCCTCAAAAGAGATTGCCTTCTTTTCAGTTTGTCCCATAAGAGACAAGGGAAAGCATAGACATAGAAACAACCAATTCTTCATTTTTACAACTTCTTAATAACATATTTGATTTCTCCATTCAATTGCTGAGACTTGACGGTCAATTTGATACGGTAAAGTTCCCCCCAAGTGTCAACAAATTTTTGGTCTTCCAGTGTCATTTTCTCAAAAGAAGGAGTCACTACATTTTTATCAAACAAGAGTGCATATTGCCCACCCTTTAAATGAAAAACAATTCTGTCGTCTGTTACAAATGGTTCAGCCTGTGTCATAAACATAATATCCGTGGGGGCCACAAAACTCTTTAATGAATAGGTTTCTGTAACAGTAATGGACTTATTTCGCTTGAAATTAATATCACGTATCCATGAAGAGACTTCCGCATCTTCAGGATAAGCACCTGCTATATCCAAAGAGAAAGAAACATTACTCCGCTTCACAATGGCTTTTACATCGGAAGCCGTATACTTCTGACCATTCTTTTGGTCTTTCCCATTAATCTGTGGAAGATTGTGAAAACCCGACTGCATACACCAGATATGGTAACGAGTAGCATCATTAAACGTTTCTTTACGGTATGTTCCGACTCCTGGATCCAAAAATAATGGATATCCGTCTGCATACACGATAAAACTACCCACATCATTATGATTGTGGCTTTCCGCATTATGTCCTCCTTTAGCGGCTAAAAACAACCCTTCTGTGGAGTTTGGAACTGAACGGGCTGTTATAACCTGTATTCTGGGCAACCAAGCATCATCCAGCAGTACATTTTCTCCTTCAATGTTCTTCAGCTCTTTCCATGTGTTAAGAAGCATCAGTTCCCGATTGAATGAACAAAAATAATTCACCACAAAAGTAGCAGCTGGACGACTGAAAAAGTTCTTTTGGACAGCTGTATTAGCCGACATACTCATCAGTTTCTTATTCTGAAGATAAAGTGCAGATGGAAACCAGTCAATATGTGGTGTCATTTTAGGTCCGGCATCTGCAAAGTTTACGAAATAACCATTACCAATATTCATCTTGCAAAGATAATCGCCCATCCGCTGGATTTTCTCATCTGCCGACAAATCCACTCGCCCAGAAGTCGCTATTTTAAGTAGATTCAGACAATCAAATAACGATCCTGCTGCACGGTCCCAATAATGAGCCCCTTCATCACATCCCCCATCTTCAGGGTATTTGTCAATGAAACTGTCCAATGATTCCAATATCAATCTTAAATAAGCAATCTGCTTCTCTCTATCCGGCTCAGCAAACAACACACAAGCCAACCAATTGGAGCAAATCCAGGGATTCCAGTTCATAGCAGCACCTCTCCACCATTCTTTCTTATGCAAACCTTCTTCCAAAATACGTCTAGAAATCTCCTTTTGGATTCTTTCTGCCAAAAAAGGAGAAAACTCACTTATCGGTTCCTTAAACATATAATACATCCATGCCATCATACCTCCTGTTTCAGCATTAAAGAGATCTAATGACTGATTTACTACCAAAGGCATGTTCGGTCCATAATGTGCAGGCACACCCCACCAGGTTTCTTCGCAAATAGAGAATATTCCGTTTAGAATATCCTTCAGGAAACGCCCCTTTCCTTCCATTATTTCGGCCATTGCCAGAGTAGCCAACTGATTACGCTTACCAAAGATAAAGGCTTGATAACGGGTACGATCTCCTTCCTTACGATATTCCGAAAACAAGGAAATATCAATTGATTTCCATGTAGCACCTAAATATTTCTCGCCTTCTTGAATATGGCTTGCACGCATCTCTGCTGGTACAGAGTCCTGCCAGAACGAATCGCCATAGGCTGGAACAGGAGTAAATGCCTCAGGCTGAACCAAATGATTTTTCAGAAAATCTACCGAACACAAAGAAGAAAGAGGATGGTTATTCCGTTCGCTCGCTTTCAGACCTACAGAGAATGCCATCAACAACACAATAAAATATAGTCTACATTTCATAGTATAAATTGGATTTAATATTTTGCAAAAATCTAACGAACTCACAAGCAATCAACAAAAGAACGTCCACACTAAAGTTTAAAGTTGATCGTGCCTCTACAACTTATCCAGGATAATCTACGAAAGAAGACGAATCATAACTGGGTTATCTCAAACTGTATGGCATAGAATTCCTGAAGGGGATTGATCTCAAAATATACTAATATGAAGAACATCTTATCCTGAATCTGGGGCAATACACTAGTCTTCCTGTTGTAAGATATACGTTGACGTACTTTATCCTCAAGGGTAAAATGACTGTAATATTCATCCTAATGGTACTTGAAAGTTATTAGCAATACTTCAAGATTGACTGGAGTTAACTCTGTAACTGCAAGCACTTGACTATGGCGGTGGCGAATCTTGTCGTAGTACATCAATTGAACTTTTTAGGCCACAAAGATAAGTCAAAGAATGATTTTATCAATTATTCGATATAAACTCTAGTATATTGATTCTTATATCGAACTCTCGTTAATTACTTTGCAGCAATAATAAAACAAATAAGGGCTGACCTCGCAAATAAAATCAGCCCTTATTCCATGCCTTTCTAAAAATAATTATTCACATGCAGCACCTGCCACAATCGGCCATCCTGGATTCTGATAGATTGGAGAATCTTCTACTGAAGAACCATCCGGTGAAGTAATCAAGAAATGCTGCACAGCAATCGGATCAAGATAATGTGCCTCGAAGAAATAAAATCCATTATAATACTCACTGGTAGAATTTTTCCTACTTGGTATCAGATAGGGACCATCATCAGGAGAAGAAACATTATTTTTAGCTTCGTCCGACTGATCATAAAGCAAAAGCGAATTTCCTTTATCATCCACAAACAAAGATTGCATCGGTCCAAATATTTTGGCACCTTTCAACTGATAACCATTCAATTGGTCCATAGCTCTCCAACGTATCAGGTCCATATAACGGAAACCTTCACCAATAAACTCGCAGCGACGTTCACGACGGATATTATATAAAGTCTCGTCTACCAACTCCCCATGTGAATATGCTCCCCAGTCATTATCTTTCTCATACTCCATATTAGTAGCATCGATAGTTGTATTGTAATTTTCATCCACTCCTGCACGTTTACGCAAAGCCCTCCAATACTTGTCTGCCTTTTCATCAATGGTATTCTTTCTTAAATAAGAAGCTTCAATATAGTTAAGATATGCTTCTGCTGCACGATATACCACAAAAGCTGTCTGGTCTTTTCCCAACAACTGGTCATTATAGTCCATTGAATGCCCTTTTCCTAAAATGTACCCCGTGGAAGTTGAATTCTTCATATCATAAATATATAAACGTGGAGCTTCAGGAAACTTCTCTGGGACTGCAATATTTGAAGTAGCCTTCACATCTAATGGAGCTTTCATAAACAATTGCCAACGCCAATCTCTGTTTTCTTTTGTATCAGATATATAATTATCACCTGAATATGTACTACCAGAAGCATACCATGGTAAACCATTTTTCATCAAGAATGTTTTTTCAAATTGTGCAGTATATCCAGTATTTCCCCCACTATAGATATAATGGTTAAAGTGATGAGTTGCACTTAATGCCAAACTATATTCACGATACATCACCACTTCCGAGTATCCACTTGGATCATGGGAAGCAAACATGTCATAATATGGATTCACACTACCATCATTGGGATTAGTCTCATTATTAGGGGTCAACACAACTGACTCAGCAACTTGCGAGGCTGCATCCATAGCCTGATCCAAGAAAAAATTGATTTCATCCTGGGCACTTCCTGCAGGGAACTGATAACCCTTATTATACTCTTTCTCAGCTCCTGGCCATCCCGGTCCATTAGGGACTAAAGGTGTGTTAGCATGATATTTTTCCCATGTTGCTTCAAACAAGGCCACTCTTGATTTCAAAATCAAAGCAGCATTCTTTGTGATACGAGTCTTTGCAGGTGAATTTGTTGTCAATGCAATTGCATTATCCAAATCAGATAATATAAAGCGAGCTACTTCATTTCTTGGCATACGCTTAGATACCTCAGTTAAAACTTCACTATCTACAGGCAAAGTTTTTTCCACTATCGGGAAATCTCCTAATGTACGTAACCTATAAAAATACTCTAATGCACGTAAAAAATAGGCCTCACCTATATATTGTTTAATATTGGTTACATCCCCAAATATTGTTCCAGCTTCATATCTAGGAACAGCCGTTTGCAGAAAATAGTTTAGCGCATTAATATTAGTAAAATTCCATTTTCCTTCAGTCTGTCCTACAGTCCACGTTTCTTTTAAATAACGGCCATTAGTGCCATATTGATTATCGGTAGCATTATCATCATAATAAGGAGAACTAGAATCATAATGACTAGGTAACATTCCACCTTTGTCATCACTATTGCCATCATATCTATCATAATTCGCATAATAATTGTCCACATATGCTTTCAATTGCTCTTCTGTTTGAAGATATTGCTCCGGAGCGATATCCGACAATGGCTCCTCATCCAAGAAATCATTACAAGCCGCCAATGAGAACAAGGATATTCCTAAAAGGAATCTATTGATATATTGAGTATATTTTTTCATAATGCATTTATATTAGAAATTAACACTTAATCCAAACGAATAAGTACGAGACAGCGGATACACAGTACCACCTTGTTTACCAATACCAGCTGTTTCTGGGTCCATTGTACTGCTCAAGCCTGTGATTGTCCACAAATTTTCTCCTGCCACATACACACGCAAATTCTGCAAACCAATTTTCTGAATAATATGTTTAGGAATTGTATAACCCAACTGTAAATTCTTCAAACGCATATAAGCCGCGTTCTGCAAATAACGAGTCTGAGTTTTATGATTCTTATTATTAAACAGAGCACGCGGATAATAAGCATCTACATTCGCTCCTAAATTAGAAGATGTATCTTCAGCTCGGAAATAATCCATGTGTTCAGCAAAAGAAGTAGACCACCATTGTCCGCTACCTGTTACTCCCCAAAATACCATACTGTTTTCTCCCGGATCAAAATCACGTTTCAATACACCTTGCCAAAACATTGAGAAATCAAAACCTTTCCATTGCAAATCCAATGTAACACCTGTACGGAAACGAGGAGTATTATTTCCAATTTTCTTCATATCACCATGATTCTCCAGCGTGTTGCTACCGTTATCAATCTTACCATCTCCATTCAAATCAGCATACATAATATCACCAGCTTCCCATTTAGTACCCAATGCAGTCTGTCCGCCATTAGGAAGGGTAGCTAAATGTGCATCCATTTCTTCCTGAGTTTTGGCAATACCAATGGTTTCATAACCATAAATATCTCCGGTCAGTTCACCTGCAATATAGTTGCTCAAAGAGTTTGTAGGATTAGCATACCGATCGATTCGAGTCTGATTATCTGAGATATTCAGCTTTACACCATAACTTAATTCTCCGATACGGTCTCTCCAACCAATAGATAATTCCCAACCGAATGTAGTCAAGTCACAGTTATTAGTAACAGGTATATCAGCTCCTAAAATAGCAGGAACTTCTGCCCCCGGACCAACCATGTTTTTTGTTTTACGCCAGAAATAATCAAACGAACCTGTCAAACGGTTATTAAATGCCCCAAAATCAAAACCGATATTGGTATTTTTAATTTTCTCCCATGTTAAGGCATCAGATACAAGTAATGGAACCGAAGCGGTATTAGGTTTTGCCCCTCCTTGCAACCATTTTCCAGAGCTAGACAACACTTCCATAATTTGGTAAGTAGGATACCAGTTTGTCGTATTCTGATTGGCAAGTTCTCCATAAGAACCTCTCAGTTTAAAGGTTTCAATATAATTAGCCAAATCCCCCCAGAAATCTTCACGAGCAATATTCCATCCCAAAGAGAAAGAAGGAGTCCATATCCAACGATTTTCTCTACGATAACGAGAAGAACCATCATAGCGTAAATTAAGTTCTACCAGATATTTACCTAAATAGTCGTAATTAATGCGTCCAAAAAATCCTGCAGTCTTCCAATTTTTATATAGACCGCTCATTGTATAATCATTAACATCTGTAGTTTGATTTAAAACGGGTAATTCTGTCGTAGTTAATCCCGTACGAGCTGCTGTTACATCTCTATATTTCATCATCTCAGCCTGGAAACCAGCCATTAAAGTGAAATTATGTTTTTCATCCAATGAAAAATTATAATTAGAGTACAAAGTTGGATTTAAATACGTCTGTTTTAAAGAATATTCTGAAACCTGGTCTTTATTGGCACTAGTTAAAGCAAGATAAGTAGAATTTGCAGGATCTTCCACGTAATGAGAATAAACCATCAACTGATCCCAATGTGTCCAGTTATTATCCGTTTTTATATTCATTTCCCCAATGATATTCCAATTTTTCAACGGAGTTAATGTAAATCTAAACTGCTGAGACAACACATCCTTTTGTTCTTTATGACGACCACCATCACGCATGGCTGCTATATAGTTAATATCAGACATAAGATAGCCGTTGGGATCATAAATAGCACGAACCGGTCTTGCTCTACGAAGAATATGGTTGTAAAAATCATCATTCATGTAAGTAGGACGTGAATAATCCGTACGCACAAAACGACTTGAATAATCAATTTTCAAGATTTTAGTCAATTGAGCCGAGAATTTTCCAGTAAGAGTGAATCGGTCATAGTCATCTGTTCCATATCGCATGAAACCTTGTTGCCCCATATAGTTACCCGATACATAATAAGTAACCTTATCATTTCCTCCACTGGCACTCACATTATGTTCATGAGATGGAGCCATACTACGGTAATACTGATCCAGCCAGTTTACATTAGCCGCCGTATAATCATAATTCCATTTACCACCAGAACCTTCTCCATAAATATAATCATCCGTTTTACCCTCCATATAATCTTTTACCTGTTGCATATATGCAGCTTCAAACAAATGATTACCACTTCCATTAAACTCTGCATCATCAAATAAATTCACAAATTGCCAAGAATTTGCCATCTTCGGCATATTCAAAGGTGTCTGGAAACGTACATTCATATTATAATTAATCTGAGCACGTCCAGATTTACCACTCTTTGTTGTTACCAAGATTACACCGAACGGCGCACGAGAACCATAAATAGAAGAAGCAGCCGCATCCTTCAACACTGAAATGCTTTCAATATCCTGCGGATTTATAGCACTCAAGTCTCCTTCCATCCCGTCAATCAAAATTAACGGGCTACCATTTGTATACGCATTTCCACTCGCATCCTTTCCTACAGTACCCGTACCGCGAATATCAATAGATTTTGAGGCATTCAGTTCACCACCATTTCCACTATTATCAATATTCAAACCCGGAATAACACCTTGCAATGCTTGAACTGCATTAGCTACAGGACGAGATTCCAAGTCTTCTGCAGAAGCCATGCCTACAGATCCCGTCAAGTTCACTTTCTTTTGGGTACCGAAACCTACCACAACCACTTCATCTAAGGTCTCAGTATCTTCTTGCAAAGTTATTCCCATATTGGGACTGGCTTTCATCTCCAATGTTTTATAGCCAATATAAGAAATCTGTAACACCGCATTAGAAGATACAGACAAAGCAAACTTTCCATCCAAATCAGTAATAGTACCATTGGTTGTACCTTTTTCCAACACGCTGGCCCCAATGATGGGTTCCCCACTTGAGTCTTTCACAATACCAGAAACTGTTTGTTTCTGCTGTACATTCTGAACAGAGTAACTTTCACTTTCCGCCATCACAGCTAACGGATGGGTTGCAATAAAACCCGAACAAAGTAGCAAGGCAAACAAAGCCTTTCGATTGTTTTTAAACGAATCTACTTTCATGTTTTTCTACATTTTAATTAGACTATTTAAGGATGTTTCAAGTTTCTATAGTTTAGAAACCGAAACCTTCTATAACTTTAGTTTTCATTCTCCGTTTGCAAATTTATGTAATCGCATATACAATAAAAGATAAAAAATAAGCAATAAAAGAAGAAAATTAAGCATTTTCAAACGACTCAAAATTCTTCTTCAAATAAAGTATACGAGCCGCTACACAACAAAAAATTCGTCACAGCGTAAAAAATTCATCTGTTTTTACCCCAACCCAATATTTACTCTCACTACAATTCAACAATCACAGACTTTATTGTATTTTTGTTCTAAATTGTATAAATCATGAAAAACTGCATTATTTTATTTCTTCTATTTATCGGATGCTATCAGCTTACTTTCTCAAAGCCTCAATATACATTTAAACGACTAACAATGACCAATGGGCTAATTAGTAACTATATTATGGATATTATTCAAGATAAGCAAGGATATATATGGATGGCCTCAGAATCCGGTTTATGCAAATTTGACGGAAAAGATTTCGCAACCTATAATATTGATAATGCTGCAATCGGAAACAACGCACAGAATATATTACACTATAATGATACGGACAATACCATATGGATAGGAACTCCTCATGACGGGATATACATCTTTGATTGCAACAAACAAACATTTTATCCTGACGGAGTTACCGGTATGATGAGCAAAGAAATCACAGACATAAGTCAAGCAACAGATGGAGGAATCTGGATTACCCATTACCAATCAGGAGTAGATTATTACGATACTAAGAACAAGGAAATAACTCATTATCAAGCTCAAGAATTTAAAGGAAAAATAAAAGGTAATTTTTGGTGTGCTAAAGATGACGGAAATGGGCACCTTTACGTAGGCCTTCACCAAGGAGGACTAGCCGTTATAGATATAAAAGAACGAACTACAAAAGTTTTTTTACACAATCCAAAGGATTTACATAGCATACCCAATAATACAGTCCGATGTATTTTTATCAGCCAAACCAATACCATTTGGATTGGTACAGATAATGGATTAGCTCTATTTAATCCTAGAAAAGAAGAATTTATTTCTTTCCAACATCAAAAAGACAATCCTAATTCTATATTATCCAATCAAATCAATGACATTGGAGAAAGCCAAGATGGGAAATTATGGATATGTACTCAAATGGGAGGAATCAGTATTCTTGATTTAAATGACAATGCTTTTACAACTCCCCCTAATATACATTTTCATAATATTAAAGTCACAAACAATATACATGGAATATCTTCACCAAATGCAAAATGTTTTCTACAAGATTCCTTTGGGAATATTTGGATTGGAAACTATCGAGGTGGAGTAGATATTCTCAGTTACAATCAATCTATTTTTAAAACATTAGAATATAACATATTAAAAGACAAAAAATTAAAAGAAAAGCAAGTCTGGGGACTAGCTATAGATAACAACTCTCACATATGGTTAGGAGGAGAAAATGAGGTTGCTATTTTTAGTTCTGATATGAAACTACAAAAAATACTATCTTTAACAGACAAAGCAAATCCTCACACTCATGTTTCTGTCATATTCAAAGATAAAAAAGGAATCTTATGGTTTGGACTATACAAAGATGGAGTCCTTACATGTGACCCTCGCACACACATAATTTCTAGAGTCCCGATGAAAAACAAAGATGGAGATATCTGTTGCTTCTACGAAGAAAATAACAAAATTTGGATTGGTACACAAAACGGTCTTTATTCTTGGAAACACGGAGAGATTATAGAAGAAAAAGAAATAAATAATCAACTTCCAAGTCTAACAATACATAGCATTCAGAGAGACCGACAAGGGAAATTATGGTTAGGCACTTTCGGAAAAGGGCTCATAGCTTTCTCCCCTAAGGCAGAAAAAATTATAGAGATTAACACCTATAATAATAAAACGCTGGCCATCAGATCGCTTTATTTGGATAGAAAAGGAAGATTATGGATTGGTACAAGAACAGGTATTGGCTACATTCAAGATACAGCTCATCCACAAATTATCATGTTAGGAAAAGAACAAGGACTAATCAATGAAAATGTCAGAAGTATCATAGAAGATAAAAAAGGAAATATTTGGATCAGTACAAACGGAGGAATTGCCCAATGGAAAAGTGATGAAAAAAGATTTCTGAACTATACCTGGCACCAAGGAGTACCCAGAGGAGACTTCATGGATGGTGCAGTATGCAAAGACGACAACGGTAATTTGTTTTTCGGCTCACAGAATGGGGCCTGCTACTTTAACCCTGAACACATTATAGAAAACGTACAGATTGCTCCTGTAAAAATTACAAATATTAAAAGTTACGACAATTCCAATCCAAGTAGCAAAGGAGCGATTGTCCCAATTAGCAATAACAAAGTAGAATTATCTCACCAAAATAGCACTTTTACCATCTCTTTCAGTGTAATGGACTTCTCACAAACTCCCCAAGTAGAATATGCTTATACTATGGAAGGATTAGGCAAAACATGGTTTGAAACAGGTGATGAAAATCGGATTACATTCCGAAATCTGCAACCTGGAGAATACACATTTAAAGTAAAAGCAAAAATGAGAAATCAACCATGGGGTGAACAGTTTACTTCTCTCCAGATTACCATTGCTCCCCCTATCTGGCTCACCTGGTATGCAAAGTTACTTTATGCTATACTCATTATCCTTATATTATTTGCCGTCTTACGCTTCTATAAACGCAAACTAGCATTGGAAAGTCGTCTGAACCTGGAACATCACCAGCACGAAAATGATCAAAAGCTCAATAATGAACGGCTGCGTTTCTATACTAATATCACACATGAATTGCGCACTCCTTTAACTCTAATTCTCGGACCATTAGAGGACTTGTTAGCCGATAAGACATTGTCTCCACGACAAGCCAATAAAATCAGTATCATCCGCGACAGTGCCAACCGATTGCTCAACCTTATCAATCAGATTCTGGAGTTCAGAAAAACGGAAACAGAAAACAGAAAGCTAAAGGTAGGCTATCATAACCTGGCACTATTAGTACAGGAAATAGGTATAAAATACAAGGAACTAAATCAGAACGCAGAAGTGAACATTCATATCCAAGTTGATACGCAGGATACAAAGCTTTACTATGACCATGAGATTATCACCATCATCATTGATAATCTCATGTCGAATGCTGTTAAATATACCCCAAAAGGCGATATAACACTCATTTTAGCCAACAATGAAGAAAATGGAGTAAAATATACCACCATCAGTGTGGAAGATACCGGACACGGAATCTCCAAGGAATCTTTAAACCATATCTTCGAACGATATTATCAAGGCAAAGGAAAATATCAGGTTTCAGGTTCAGGAATTGGTTTGGCACTGGTAAAATCCCTGGCAGATTTGCACCAGGCAACCATTGAAGTGGAAAGTGAAGTGGAAAAAGGAAGTAAATTCACTTTGAAACTAATTACAGAAAATACATACCCAAATGCAGAGCATCAAGTTGTCAATGAAGTTCATAAATCAGAAGAGAATAATGAACAAACAATTTCAATAGAAACCGAAGACGGAAAACCTATCATTTTGATTGTAGAAGATAATCGGGACATACGCGAATATGTAAGAAGTTCATTTGAGGAAATGTATGAAGTACTGACAGCTGCAGATGGGAAAGAAGGATGGGACATCGCACAAAACCAAATTCCAAACATCATCATCAGTGACATCATGATGCCGGTAATGGACGGGATTGAGCTATGCCGCCATATCAAAGAAGATATGCGTACCAGTCATATTCCAGTCATTTTGCTTACAGCCAAAGATACACTCCAGGATAAGGAAGAGGGATATGCTGCAGGAGCCGATTCCTTCATCACGAAACCGTTTAGTGCCCGTTTGCTAAACAGCCGTATCAATAATATTTTGGAAAACCGACGCAAAACAGCAGGAGTCATCACCTCAATTCCTGAAACAGAAAGTGAACAAGAAAACATCGAAAATGAACGAAAGAACTTAAACAAACTGGACCAGGAGTTTTTGGACAAGGTGACTGCCATCATTGAAGAAAATCTATGTATGGAAAAAATGGATGTAGCGTTCATTGCCGATAAAATGTGCATGAGTCATTCTACTCTCTACCGAAAAATCAAAGGATTAACCGAAATGACCGTCAATGAGTATGTACGGAAAATCAAAATGAAGAAAGGTATGGAACTCATCAACGAAGGAAAATATTCGTTGGCTGAAATTTCTGATTTAACAGGTTTCAGTAGTGTAGCCTATTTTCGCCAATGCTTTAAAGATGAGTATGGAATGGCTCCCACTGAGTATTTAAAGAGAAAACAAAACTAATTTTATCTATACACAATAAAACCATCAATGCCTGTCATAATATTTCTCAACAGGCATTGATGGTTTTGATCATTTCTTATCAAAGAAATCGAGTGTCCAGCTATCCATCCATTCGATATAAGGCACTCCATTTTCAAACTGTATGGGCAACCAGATATAACGGGCATCACTCGGATGCTTAGGCCGCCAGATATCTGCCATAAAGATAAAGGCGTCTTTCTTTCCCGGTACCGGAAGGACATACGTACTCTGTCCGCCAAAAGTAATTTCAGCTTTTACGCCACGACAAGGATTTGGATGTTGTGTCCAAGGTCCCCAAATACTGGGAGCAGAGAACATGCGTGCTTCATTAGGGTCCCATCCGGTACAGCCGGAAGTAATCATCCAGTACGTACCGTCACTCTTCTTGAATATAGCAGGTGCCTCATTGTGTCCGGCTGGAGCCATACGCACATACTTCCCTGTATGAGTCAGGTAATCATCACTCAATTCTGCAATCTGTAGTGTCAGATTATCTTCTGACGAGTAAATATGATAGGCTTTTCCATCTTCATCAACAAAAAGCTGCATATCACGCGCCATCTGTCCTCCTCGCAGGTCGCGTTTCACAAACAAGCCTTTGTGAATCGCTTCATACCACATCGGTGTCCACCATTCCTTATATTTTTCCGCATCCAATGTATCGAGCATGGCACGCTGTGTTTCATTCATATCAAAAGGAAGCACTCCCGGATTAATACGTTCCGAACGAATATACTTGAACGGCCCGGCAGGAGAATCTGAGACGGCCACCGCTGAACGGGCCGCTGCATAGCCTTTTCCTTTCAATTCCAAATGGAACCACATGACAAATTTCTTTGTCTTTTCATTATAGATTACTTTTGGACGTTCCATTACACATCCCTGTACAATGTCACTGGTAGAATCGTTCAATACCACAGGTAACACGGCTCCTTCGTTGTTCCAGTCAGTCAGGTTCTTTGAAGAGTAACACATAATTCCTACCATGGCACTGCTGGTAGAATCGGATTTATTCTCACCATACCAGTAGTAAGTACCATTGTGATACAATATACCGCCTCCGTGGGCATTTACATGTACCCCCTGATTGTCAGGCCAGATTTCACCACTACGAATTTCTTTAGGAGGTTCGGCTGTACATGCCGTTAGCAAAAGAAAACAAAGCACACCCCAAAAACTAATTGATTTCAGCCTCATACATCAAATTTATTTATTATATCTTTATTACAACAATTACGACTGAGATTCAGGAAGCAATCCGAAATAAGCCTCAGAATCTCAGTCGCAGTTTATTATCCCTTATTTACAAAACTATATAGTTTCTTAGAACAAATCCCATGTACGAATTTCATCTCTCCAATGATGATCCTTCGGGAAAGGCTTTTCTCCCCAAGCACGTACGCTGGTCCATTCCTGTGGTGCATCAGTCCAGAAAGGATGAGAAGCCGGAAGTCCTAAAGGCAAGAATGATAAAGAAGTCATATACAAACTTCCGTTGTTGGTATACCAGTCGGCTACATTCGGCTGACGTCCGGTAAATCCGATAGTCAAGAAACCACCTTCATTGAAATTGTGTCCGCTGGCAAACATACGCTTCATCACCGCTGTCAACGCACAACGAACCTGTGCATTAGTCACTCCTGCAGGCAGTTCCTGATACCATGCCATCAAAGCCAATGGCTGCATAGTAGCCATACGATAAGGAATGGAGCGACCGAATACGGGGAAGGTTCCTTCCGGAGAGATGAAACGTTCCAAAATCAAGCTGAATTTCTGCGCACGTTTCAAGGCACGGTCATAATATTTTCCGTAGGCAATCCGTGTATATGCCTTTGCATCCTTCATAGCCTGAAGGGTTTCCAAATACATCGGATGGAATACGTAACTACTATAATAATCGAACGCAAAGGAAGGACCGTCAGCATACCAGCCATCTCCTGTATACCATTCTTCTACCTTACGAATAGCTGAATTCACACGATATTCATCGAATGAAGCTCCAGCTTTTGCCAGGAAACTTTCAATGGTAGATGAGAACAACAGCCAGTTAGTATAAGGAGGATCAACCCGACGCAACTGCTGGAATTCTTCCACATAGCATTTCTTCGTAGTCTCATCCAACGGCAACCAAAGCTGTTCGTATGCACGAAGGAAGCTTTCCGCAATATAAGCAGCATCCACCAACGCCTGTCCATGACCACGCCACAACAGATAGTCCGGACTTTGCGGATCAACTGCATTGGCATAACTCTTCAAAGCCATTTCACGAAGTTCCTTACGCATCTTTCCTTCTTCAGTGTCGTCATCCGGCAAAGTCAGCCAAGGAGCAATACCCGCCATCAAACGTCCAAACGTTTCCATATAAGTCACCCGTTTGTCACGGCCATCCCAGTTAGGACTTACTTCTACCAGCATGTTTTTCTGCAATTCGCCTTTTGACATGTTACTCAATACCGGATAAGCCATCTGATAAGCCAGTTTGCACCAGTAAGCACGATCGGCACTTTGAGAAGCTTCCAAATAACGCACATACTCACAAGCTGCCAGCAAGAAGGCTCCTACGCCAAAATTAGCGGTAGATTTTGCATTAATTACCTGTCCGGGAATTGCTTTTTCACCGATAGGCTGTACATAACCTACCGTTCCATCTTTCTGAAGAGCTTTCTTTGACAAATAGTTCCATGCCTTCTGCACCACCGGCATGTATATATCTTTTTCCAAATACCCATTGTTTATACCCCATAAGAATCCGTATGTAAACAGTGCCGTACCACTGGTTTCCGGTCCCGGTGCAAATTCCGGATCCATCATGCTGCGTGTCCAGTAACCTTCGGGTTGCTGGATAGCTGCGACGGCTTTTGCCATCTTCTGAAATTTATCCACAAAGAATTGATGATGCTTATATTCTTCCGGCAAGTCTTTCAACACTTTAGCCAGTCCGGCCAACACCCAGGCATCACCTCTGGCCCAGAAATCCTTCTTACCGTTTACCGTCTTGTGCTTCGGATAAATGTATTTTGCATCACGGTAATAAAGACTCTCTTCCTTATCGAACATGATGCTGTCAGAATACTGCAAATAAGCATACAATTTATCCAGATACAGCGTGTTATGAGTCACCTTATAAAGTTTTGTCATTACCGGCATCGCCATATACAACGCATCACTCCACCACCAATAGTCATTCTGCGAAGTGCTCATCTGATATTCCATGACCTCACGCGCACGTCTGATTTTCTTATCATCCGGAACTAAATTGTACAAATCGGTATAAGTCTGGAAACAAATCTGGTAGTCACCAAAAAGAACATACTGATCCGACTCTCCATAAGAATATTTCCACTCCGCACGGTTATCACTCTTCGCTCCCTTCCACTGGTTGTAGTTTGCCCAAGTTTCAGAATAAGCACGATAAGTCTCATTTCCCGTCAGGAAATAGGCTTCCATATTACCCGTATGATATACAGCATTATCCCAGAATGAACGTACTTCCGGCGAATTTTCTGCCTGCCAATGCTGATTTACCTTATCAATCATTTTCCGAACCTCGGCCGCTTCGGAATCTTTGGCCCCAACCGACATCGGCAATACTCCGACAGCGCAAGCCAGTAACAATTTGAATACCTGTTTCATAGTTTTATTTTGAGATTAATTTATTTCCAATACATACACAGGAGTTGCCTCGGAAGCCTTGACTTTTTCCCCGTCTCCCTGATGTGTTTCCTGCACAAATACATGCAGTTTCCGATGTGTTTTCCACAATTCTGTATCATAGCTGGGCTCCCAGGCATCTACAGAGAAACCGGTCAGATCTTTCACCTGCCATTTACCCGACTTCACATCATCTGTATAGGCCATAGAGACCTTGCTGCCACGTTCTGCATCACGGAACACAAAATAAGCCTTCCCTTTATCTACCGCAATACGTGGGCGTGAAATCGGAATCATTTTTGTACCTCCACCTTTTAAAGAGAACCCAAGCGAGCGATTCATTATCTGACGGTTCTGCCACCCTTTCCCGTCGTTCCATACCAGCCGATATTGAGGAATCTCACTGTCTGCATCTCTCCAGTAGGTCACAATATAAGGATGTCCTTCCGCATCGGTACTCATACTCGTCTGGTTAATCAATTCACTATTTTGAGGTATGTGGCAAGCATATTCTGCATTATCCTTACAAATAGGCAAGGTATATTTCTCACCTGTTGATTTATACCACGTCTTTCCCTCATCGGGAGAATATGCATAACAAAGGTCATGATTCGTTTCCACCATCCAGGTCTCACGCCATACCCATGACAAATGAATCACCCCTTCCTTGTCCATATACAGTTGCCAATAGGCATTTCGCTGATTTTCTCCGTCAATCAACACATCTTGCACACGCGTCCATTTCCGGCTCTTCAAGTCATAACGGTTCAACACCAGATTGCCTCTTCCGGAAGCTCCTGAACGATACACAAACAACAAATCACCATCCGGCATCCGATAGAACTCCGGATAGGTTACATCTTCTTCATCCTTACCGGTCATCGCTTTTTTTTCTCCTAACGTCAAAGCACCGGGTGCCGTACTCTTACAATAATTTAATTTGTTTCCGTGATGATCAAAAGAAAGATGCAGATAACCGTCCCCATCTACCATCATACTGATGACATTGTGTGCATCGGCTACATTTCCCTTATACTGACTGCGCTGTAACGTCCAGTCAGTAGTTCCCAAAGTACGTTTACCGACAGTTAAATATCCATCGGCATCATAATAAGATATGTATTGTACTCCCCCGTCCGTAACTAGCGAACTATTACGGAATACGGTCGTATTGACGGATGTTGAGCTATAGCCGTCACCCACCTTGACAAGTTGTTGTGCTAAAATTTCATCCCAAATGAGAAAACCAATTAAAAATAGCAAGATGCGCTTCATAGTTTATCTATTAAGTATCCTTTGCAAAAGTAGAATTTTCAGGTAAAAAAAGGTATAAAAATTTCGTCAAGGAGGGATAAAAAACGGGCAAGGAAAGCCGAATGGATAAAATCCTGCCCTTTTTGACCAAATCGTCACATATTTCTATTCAAATGTTTGAGATACGGATACAAAAAACAGTCCGTATTCAAAGCATCTACTTCAATACGGACTGTTCGCAAAAAAATAATATTTCTTACAGACAAGCTGGAAGTTCACTTAACTTCATACTATTGGAGCCCTTTATCAGCACGCAACAGTGCTGAACAGGATGAGCAGCCAGCATGGCTTCCACCTCCTTCACGTTCTCATAATGTTCAAACGAAGCAGAGAGTCCGGCAAACTCCGGCCCAACTAAAATCACGCGTTCAAACTGACATTCGTTCAGGAAGTCCACTACTTTCTGATGCTCTTCCCGACTTCCTTCACCCAGCTCTTTCATAGCACCCAGTATAGCCACCTTGTGCTCGGCTTCCATCTGGCGGAAATTTACCAACGCCGCCATCATACTGGTAGGATTTGCATTATACGCATCCACAATCAGCGTATTGGATTCCGTCTGAACCAGCTGTGAACGATTGTTCTGAGGCACATAAGAAGAAAGTGCATGACAGATTTTTGTATCTTCCACGCCGAAATAACGACCAATAGCAACCGCTGCCAGTGCATTATCCAGGTTATAGGCTCCTATCAGATGGGTCTTCACCTCGTGTGACGTACCTTCTGCTGTCCAGCCCAAATGCAGGAACGGAGAACAAGAAAGCACTATTCCACTCACATCCAAGCCTGAAGTCTGTCCGTAACGAACACAATTCAGTCCTTCTGCGATTTTATTCAGATGAGGATTCTCATTCTGAATGAAGATAGTGGCATTTCCTTTTTCCCGAAGATAATCATAAAGTTCTCCCTTGGTACGGATGACTCCTTCAAAAGAACCGAATCCTTCCAGATGCGCCTTTCCTACATTGGTAATAATACCGCAATCAGGCTCAGCAATGTGAACCAGCGTCTTGATTTCACCCGGATGATTGGCTCCCATTTCAATGACAGCCACCTCATGTTCCGGCTTCAGGCGCAACAAGGTCAAGGGCACGCCAATATGGTTATTGAAATTTCCCTGTGTATAGAGCACATTGAATTTCTCTTTCAATACGGCCGCAATCAGTTCCTTCGTAGTGGTTTTTCCGTTGGTACCGGTTACTCCCACCATGCGAGTTCCTAACTTACGACGATGATAATTGGCCAACTGCTGCAACGTCTGAAGGCAGTTTTCCACCAGCAAGATACGCGGATTCTCCGGTGATGCATATTGTGGTTCGTCCACCACAGCATAACGGCATCCCTGTGCCAGCGACTGTGCCGCAAACGCATTGCCATTAAATGTTTCTCCTTTCAGGGCCAGAAACATAGAACCCTCCGGACAATGACGACTGTCGGTCGTCAGTCCGTTACACTCCGTAAACCGGCTGTATAGTTCTTCAATATCCATATTCTTATTGTTCTGAAAAGCGCTTTGCCTGCTCTTCAATCAATGCCGCATCTTCAAAATAGTTGATTTTCATGGCACGGCGCACTTCATCCATGGTCTGAGCGGCAGCTTCACGAGCCACTTCACACCCTTTCTTCAACATATCATATACGGCAGGAATGTCTTTTTCAAATTCCTTACGACGTGTACGGATCGGTTCCAACACCTCTTCCATCACAGCTCCCAGGAACTTCTTCACCTTCATATCACCCAATCCACCGCGAGTGTAATGTGCTTTCAGTTCGTCCAGGTTAGCATATTCCGGCAAATAACGTCCAAAATGTTCTGTCTGGCAGAAAGCATCCAGGTAAGTGAACACACAGTTACCTTCCAGTTTGCCCGGATCGCTTACCTTGATATGTGTCGGGTCAGTATACATACTCTTCACTTTCTTCAATACCTCATCTGCCGAATCAGACAAATAGATACAGTTGCCCAGCGACTTACTCATCTTCGCCTTTCCGTCCGTACCCGGCAAACGCAGACATGCCGCATTGTCCGGAAGAAGGATTTCCGGTTCTACCAGTGTTTCGCCATAGATATGGTTGAAACGGCGTACAATCTCACGTGTCTGTTCAATCATCGGTTCCTGGTCTTCTCCCACCGGAACGGTAGTTGCCTTGAATGCCGCAATATCGGCAGCCTGGCTGATAGGATAAGTAAAGAAACCTACCGGAATACTTGTTTCGAAGTTGCGCATCTGGATTTCAGTCTTCACTGTAGGATTACGCTGCAAGCGCGATACGGTTACCAAATCCATAAAATAGAAGCTCAATTCATAGAGTTCCGGAATCTGCGACTGAATAAAGATGGTTGACTTTGCAGGGTCAAGTCCGGCAGCCAAGTAGTCCAAAGCCACTTCAATCACGTTCTGACGCACTTTTTCCGGGTTTTCAATATTATCCGTCAAAGCCTGTCCGTCAGCTTCGAACACAAATATCTTATCATACAAACCCGAATTCTGCAATTCCACACGTCGGCGCAATGAACCTACATAGTGGCCGATATGTAATTTTCCGGTCGGACGGTCACCGGTCAAAATAATCTTTTCCTTTTTCATAATATAAGCTATTGTTCATTTTTAAATTGCAGCAAAGATAGCGAAAGGTGAGCGAAGCTCCAAGCCAAAAGCTTGCTTTTGAGTGAAAGAGCTTTCGAACCGCATCCTATCTTCTCTAAAGATATATAAATCCTTTGTTTTCTTCAAAATAAATCGTTTCTTTGCAAGAGGTCTCTGCAGACAAACCATCTGCCTGACAAGGACTACCTTTAACGATACCACAACAAATTATCTATAACCATGAAGAAAGAACTCAAAAAAGTCCTGGTTCTCGGATCAGGCGCACTGAAAATCGGGCAAGCCGGAGAATTCGACTACTCAGGTTCACAAGCACTGAAAGCCTTACGCGAAGAAGGCATCCGCTCGGTACTTATCAACCCTAATATTGCTACTATTCAGACTTCGGAAGGAATTGCCGACCAAGTATATTTCCTGCCCGTTACACCTTATTTCGTAACTGAAATTATTAAGAAAGAACACCCGGACGGCATTCTGCTGGCCTTTGGAGGACAAACGGCCCTGAACTGCGGTACGGAACTTTACCAGAAAGGTATATTGAAAGAATACGGTGTGGAAGTGTTAGGAACTTCCGTAGACGCCATTATGTATACAGAAGACCGCGACCTCTTTGTCAAGAAGTTGAACGAGAAATCTCTGAAAACTCCGGTCAGCCGTGCGGTAGAAAACATGAAAGATGCACTGGAAGCAGCACGTACCATCGGCTACCCGGTAATGATCCGTTCGGCTTACGCATTAGGAGGATTGGGAAGTGGTATCTGCCCTGATGAAGAAAAATTTATCGAACTGGCTGAAAGTGCCTTTACCTTCTCTCCACAGATTCTGGTGGAAGAATCACTGAAAGGCTGGAAAGAAATTGAATTCGAAGTGATTCGCGATGCAAACGACCACTGTTTCACCGTGGCCAGCATGGAAAACTTCGACCCGCTGGGTATTCATACCGGTGAATCTATCGTAGTGGCTCCTACCTGCTCACTAAGCGAAGAACAGGTAACCATGTTGCAGGATTTGTCCAAACAATGTATCCGTCATTTGAACATTGTGGGTGAATGTAACATTCAGTATGCCTTCAATGCCGAAACCAACGATTATCGTATCATTGAAGTAAATGCCCGCCTGAGCCGTTCTTCTGCACTGGCTTCCAAAGCAACCGGTTATCCGTTGGCTTTCGTAGCTGCCAAGATTGCCTTGGGCTATACCTTGGATGAAATCGGAGAAATGGGTACACCGAATTCTGCTTACGTAGCTCCGCAACTGGATTACCTGATTTGCAAGATTCCGCGTTGGGACCTCAACAAGTTTGCCGGAGTTTCTCACCGCATCGGTTCAAGCATGAAGTCTGTGGGTGAAATCATGTCTATCGGACGCACATTTGAAGAAATCATCCAGAAAGGTCTTCGTATGATTGGACAGGGTATGCACGGATTTGTAGGCAATGACCACACCCGCTTCACCAATCTGGATGATGAACTGGCCAACCCGACTGACTTGCGTATCTTTGCCATTGCACAGGCATTGGAAGAAGGTTACTCTATCGAACGCATCTATGAACTGACCAAGATTGACCCGTGGTTTATCGGCAAACTGAAAAATATCGTAGACTACAAGCATAAACTGTCAACCTACAACTCGCTTGAAGAACTTCCGGCAGAGGTACTTCGTGAAGCCAAAGTGATGGGATTCTCTGACTTCCAGATTGCCCGCTTCGTACTGAAGCCTCAGCAGGGTAACATGGAAAAGGAAAATCTAGCCGTTCGTTCTTACCGTAAAAAATTAGGTATCCTTCCGGCCGTGAAACGCATCAATACCGTAGCTTCCGAACATCCGGAACTGACTAACTACTTGTACATGACGTATGCCGTAGAAGGATACGATGTGAATTATTACAAGAATGAAAAGTCAGTCATCGTGCTGGGTTCAGGAGCTTACCGCATCGGTTCATCTGTGGAATTTGACTGGTGCTCGGTAAATGCCATCCAGACAGCCCGCAAGTTAGGCTACAAGTCTATTATGATTAACTACAACCCGGAAACGGTTTCTACTGACTACGACGTGTGCGACCGCCTGTACTTCGACGAATTGTCATTCGAACGCGTACTCGACGTCATCGACCTGGAACAGCCGCGCGGCGTCATCGTTTCTGTAGGTGGTCAGATTCCGAACAACCTGGCTATGAAACTCTATCGCCAGTCGGTTCCGGTATTGGGTACCTCTCCTATTTCTATTGACCGTGCTGAAAACCGCAACAAGTTCTCGGCTATGCTTGACCAGTTGGGCATCGACCAGCCGGCTTGGCAGGAACTGACCAGCCTGGACGATGTGAAAGACTTTGTCAAGAAAGTAGGTTATCCGGTATTGGTTCGTCCGTCATACGTACTGAGTGGTGCAGCCATGAACGTATGCTACGACCAGGAAGAACTGGAACGCTTCCTGCAAATGGCCAGCGAAGTATCAAAAGAATATCCGGTAGTTGTATCACAATTCATGCAAGAAACCAAGGAAATAGAATTCGATGCTGTGGCACAGAACGGTGAAATCGTAGAATATGCTATTTCAGAACACATCGAATTTGCCGGTGTACACTCTGGTGATGCGACACTTGTCTTCCCGGCACAGCACATCTATTTTGCTACTGCCCGCCAGATTAAGAAAATCAGCCGCAAGATTGCCAAAGAACTTAATATCTCCGGTCCGTTCAACATCCAGTTCCTGGCTAAGAACAACGATGTGAAAGTAATCGAATGTAACCTACGTGCTTCACGTAGCTTCCCGTTTGTATCAAAAGTATTGAAGCGCAACTTTATCGAAACGGCTACCCGCATCATGCTGGATGCTCCTTACGTACGTCCTGACAAGCTGGCGTTTGACATTGACTGGATTGGGGTAAAAGCTTCTCAGTTCTCATTCGCCCGTCTGCAGAATGCCGACCCGGTACTGGGAGTAGACATGTCATCTACCGGTGAAGTAGGTTGCTTGGGAGACGACTTCGATGAAGCATTGCTGAATGCCTTGATTGCAACCGGCTACAAGATTCCGAAACAGTCCGTTCTGTTCTCTTCCGGCGCTACCAAGTCGAAAGTCGATTTGCTGGATGCCAGCCAGATGCTTCACCAGAAAGGATACAACATCTATGCTACAGCTGGTACGGCTGCCTTCCTGAACTCTCACGGCATCACCACTACTCCGGTGTTCTGGCCGGATGAACGTCCGAATGCAGAAAACAATGTGATGAAGATGATTGCGGAACATAAGTTCGACTTGATTGTCAACATCCCGAAAAATCACACCAAACGGGAACTGACCAACGGTTACCGCATCCGTCGTGGAGCCATCGACCACAACATTCCGTTGATTACCAACGCACGTCTGGCCAAAGCGTTCATCGAAGCATTCTGCCACATGAACCAGAATGAAATCCAGATTAAGAGCTGGCAGGAATATAAATAAGGTATACCAAAGGTAGAAAATAAGAACGTCAAAGCGCTTGGAACAAAACGCTTTGACGTTTAGATTAAAACGCAAGTGCGTTTGAAGTAAAATGCACTTGCGTTTCAACTAAAACGTCCTTGCGTTTTCCCTTAAACGCAAGGACGTTTTTTTCATATACCTTTTTCTTATTTCAAAGCGGCTTCTATATCAGCCATAAGTTCTTGAAATTCAGCCTTTGTATAGCCTATTGAAGCATGAATCAGTTTACCGTCTTTCCCGAACAGATACGCTCTGGGAATTGTCTGGTCGGCAAAAAGAGAAAAGACTTCCCGTTTAGGGTCCGGATAGAGCGGAAAACTGAACTTCTTCCGTTCATTGTATTTTTTCAGTTCCGCATCCGTATGCTCCCGACCGATAACTAACAGCTTGAAATCCTTGTTATCCTTGTATTTTGGCCACAAGGTTTTCTGAACCTCTGCCAGCTCTATCTGACAAGGACCGCACCACGTAGCAAACAAGCTGACCAGTACCACCTTTCCTTTCAAATCAGCTGGTGTCACTTTACCATATATCTCCGAACTCAGGGTAATGGCAGGCATGGCATCACCCAAACTGATTTTTTCTTTCCCGGTGTCTTGTGCAGAAGCAGCCAGTACACCCATCCAAATCAGACACAAAAGGCTCCAAATCCGTAAATTTTTCATTGTTCTTTCCTTTCTATAAAATGTTAAACCCAGACAAATATACCGTAAACCGCTGGAAAATCCGCCAAGGAGTCTATCTTTGTAAATAGTTTTAACGAAAAACAAGAGCGCGTATGATGACATTTATCTCGTGTGCCAAAACCATGACCGCACGTAGCAAAACTCCATATCCAGAAACCAGTACCCCTCATTTTTTGAAAGAGGCCCGCGAAAACGCCTTGTACATGACCCAGTTTACTGCCGAAGAGCTGGCTCAGATGCTGAAAGTGAATCCGAAGTTAGCAGCCGAAAACTATCTGCGCTACCAAGAGTTCCTTTCACCGGAGACTCCTGCCCTGCCGGCTCTCCTGGCCTACACAGGCATCGTGTTCAAGCGCATCCATCCGGCTGACTTTACCGTAGAAGATTTCCAGTATGCCCAGCAACATTTGTTGATTACCTCTTTCTTATACGGATTGCTCCGCCCGCTGGACAGTATTCAGAATTACCGCTTGGAAGGCAATGTGCGGTTACCGGAACACGAACGGAAAACCATGTTTGAATACTGGCGCCCTCTGTTGACGGACTATTTCATTGATGCCATCCGGCAGCAAGGAGGCATTCTTGTCAACCTGGCCAGTGGTGAAATGAAAGATTTGTTCGACTGGGAAAAAGTCTGTCAGGAAGTACAGGTCGTTACGCCCGAGTTCTACACCCTGAAAAACGGGAAACCTACCACGGTAGTTATCTATGCCAAGATGTGCCGGGGCGAGATGACCCGTTTCATCCTGAAAAACCGGATAGCACATCCGGAACAACTGAAAGAGTTTGAGTGGGAAGGCTTTTCCTATCACGGAGAAGAAGACGGGAAAATGCATTTCATTCTCCAATAAAAAAGAAGCGGTCTGCCGAGCTATTTCTCCCGACAGACCGCCATCAATCAAATGAAATCTATTTCTTATTCTTCAGCACCGTTACATTCAATATCCGTAGCCAAAGTTACGTAGTTCAATACAGATGTACCGTCTACCAATGCCTTTTCTGTTTCTGTAGTTTCAGTTGTCAAGCATTTTCCTTTACCAGAAATCAGGGCATTGTACATCTTCACTTGTGTACCGGCACGCAAGCGAACACCCTGTTTCTCACCGCCGTTACCAATCAAGGTCAGGTTAGCCAAAGTAGGACAAGCTACCGGAGTGGCTGCGAAGTTCTTACCGTTGTTATCGCATTCCATCAAGCAGTCGCAATCAAATCCGAGTGTTTCCTTTGCTTCCTGATAAGCCACCAGGAATTGGCCGCGTCCGTTCCATCCTTCAGTCCAGTCGAAAGAGTCATCGCTACAGTTGGTCACTACCATGTGTTTTACGTCAACGCTACCACCGAAGAATTCAAAACCGTCGTCAGAACCATTGTAAGCCTGTACGTATTCTACTGTAGTACCGTTACCTACGCCATAGAAAGAAATACCGTTTGCTTCATGTTCAGAATCCAATGCATATCCTGTATTTTCCAGACGAATATATTTCAGTGTACCAGAGTTGTCATTGTCAGCAGAACCTCCATAAGCTGCATCACCGATTTCTGATGTACCTTCGCCATTTTCTGCGTTGGTATGAGCTTTACCGCAGATGTGCAAACCGCCCCATGCACCAGATTCTTTCTTGTCTGAGGTCATGATAATCGGATTCTCTTTTGTTCCTACAGCCTCAATCTTAGCACCCTGCTGTACCAAGATATAATCTACTGACTCATCATCAGTCTTAGCTACGATTTTCACACCTTCCTGGATAGTCAGTGTAGCGCCAGTCTTCACAATATATTCACCGCTAAGTGCATATACTTTATCCTTCAACAAAGTCTTATTGGCAGTCAGTTCACCTTTCAGAATTTCTACAGCATTGGCACTTGTTTCATCACCGTTACCACTTGTACGAATCCATCCGTCTGTCCAGTCATTATTAGCAGGGACGGCACCACGATATGCAGCTGCTTCGAAGAAATTATCAACCTTCGTCATGTCGGCTCCACCGTCAATCGTACCGACAAATTTGTTTGTAAATGTATTGCTGAAATTGTAATTAATTGCGTTATTGTTTGCTGCAGTCAAGAACAACTCTGAAGAATACGCATCTGCAACAGGAGGCTCCGGATTCGGAGTGTTGTCATCTTCACTACAAGCAGTACACAAAGTCATAGCAGCGATTGCGGCCATCGACATAAATTTCAAGTTCATTGTTTTCATACTTTTCTCGTTAATAAAAAGTTTAGAATAGTGTTCAATTTTTTTCCTTTATGAATTTTTATAATGTATAGCTAAAACCTAACTCAAAGGTAGTTCCTCTTCCGTAGCGTTCCACTTCCAGCTTTCTGCCGTCTTTCACTTCCTGCTTGAACACGATGTCCTGGTTCAGCAAGTCGGTCATCTGCAACTTAAAGTTCCAGTGGTCATTCAGTTTGTAAGTGGCTACGAAATCCAGCGTATGCAAGTCTTCCTGTTTCACGTCGCCCAATCCGGAAATACCTACCGCATGAATGCGTGGTCCTTGCAGGTTATAGAGCAGCGTAGCAGTCAGCTGTGTATCGTTCTTAAACTTAGGAGCATAGCTGATATCCGCATTCACCAGGTAAGGAGAGGCTCCTTGCAGTGAACGCTGTGCGTTGGTATAGGCTCCACCTTCCGGCAATTGTACGTTGGTGTACATGTAAGAAGCATTGTCTCCTACGCGGAAGTCGCGGAACAGTTCTCTACGGAATTCCACTTCCACTCCGGCAGCCACACCCGTATCTGCATTCTGGAAAGAGTGAACAGCCGCCCCGCCCGACAAGGTCTGTGTACGCTCAATCGGGTCTTCCAGGATTTTCGCATAACCCGTAATAGAAAACATATTGTTGCTGTTCTGCTGGTCGAAACGTTCGTAACGCAAATCGATATTGTAGTTATATCCATTCTTCAATTCTGCATTACCTCGGATCATGGCTGCTCCATACGATTCCTGATAGAGGAAAGGAGCCATTTCGATGAATGACGGACGGGTTACCGTACGTGAGAACGAGAAGCGCAGGCTGTTGGCATCGTTCACGGTATATTTCAAGTTCATGGCCGGGAAGAAGTCATGGCAGTTCACCTCATTCCGTTTGGCTTCACCTCCGTCTGTCGCATAATTTACCCACTGGTGACTGTATTCATAACGCACTCCGATGTTCACCAAGAAATTGGCCGTCGGATAATATTCCGCATCAATAAATCCGGCATAAATGGAGTGTCCGGCATCATACTGGTCTTTCGGCTGCTGGTCACGGATTATAGCAATATCTCCATTGGCAATATGGTCATACCCCATAAAGCTGGAAGTCTGGTAAATATCCTCTATTTCAGGATTGAAACGGCTTACATCATAGTAGAAACGGGTAGAACGGAACGTACGGCTCTTGTCTTTGTAAGTAGCTCCCATGCGTATTAGGTTATTGTCTCCATAGCGATAAGAGCTTCGCAAATCGCCCACCCATTCTTCTTCATTCAGCGAGCCGAAATAACGCATGTTCTCCTGCTTGTTCAGGTCGAACAGTTCCAAAGAGTTTCCAGCCTTTTCAAACATCACCTGTCTGCGGTCAGGCTCTTCGCTGGAAGTCTTGCTGTAAGAACCACTCCAGTTCAAATCCCACTGCTTTCCAAACTCATGGTGCCCGTTCAGCTGATGATTTTGAAGGGTATAAATGTGGGTTACAGAGTTGTTACCTATCAGTTCATTGTCTTCATAGTCTTCTCCTTGTCGCAACATATAGGTATTCTCCGCATTACGTGCATAGAAAAAAGTATACCCAATACGGTCGGCATCTCTCAGCGTATAAGCCAGGTTACCAAGTCCTGCCAGTTTCAGTTCCTGACGGTAACTGTCGTAATTAAACTGGTCGAGAGTCGTACCTCCGGCTTCAAGTGTGCGATAAAAAGCATCTTTTGTGGTTTCATTGGTATTGCTTGCACTCAATGCAGCCAACAGACTCAGATTCTGTCCATTTACATCCCAGTTCTTTCCGCCGGCTATATTACCTCCAAATTCCGGAAGACTTGTACTCTTATTCACATCGAAGGTTGTATGAAAGGGATTTTCCTTCGTAATGGCAGTAGAAAAATCCGCCTTAGGCATGTCAATGTACTTCTGATTAATGCCCGGATTACGGAACAAGGAGTATTGCTGTTCCATTTTATAGAAATCCTGGAAAATTGTATTAAACCGACCTCCTGTATTGAAACCGATGGAGAAAAAGTCTTTTCCAGTATTTTCTTTGGTACTGATATCGATGTGTGCTCCTGAATAATCAGCAAAAGTTCCAGCTTCATATACCTTACTTACCGTAATGTTCCGTACCGTACTTGAAGGAAACAAATCCAGTGGAATCAATTTATTATCCGGATTCGGAGAAGCAATCGGCAGTCCGTTCAAGGTAGTCGTACTATAACGGTCGCCCAATCCGCGCACAATCAGCTGTCCTGCACTGGCAATCGAGATACCGGTTATCTTCTTCACGCCTTCCTGTACATTACTGATGCCTTTCACGCTCATTTCTTTCGCCCCAAGGTTTTCAATGGCTACAGTGGCTTTCTGACGTTCCATGCTCAACGCACGTTCACCTTCCAAGTTTTTACGTGCTACAACAGAGACTTCGCTCAAGGTCTGTGCATCGCTTTCCATCTCAAAATTCAGCACCACATCTTTGCCTTTGGCTTTTACAGCCCCAGCCTTAATGTCGGTGTATCCCACGTATTTCACCACAAGGTCATATACTCCACCGGGAACATCCAAAATATAATTTCCGTCAAGATCGGCCACAGCCCCTACTGTACTTCCAAGCACTTGTACGGTAGCTCCCGTCAATGGTTCTTTAGTCTGCTTGTCTACAATGGTACCTTTTATAGTCTCTGCTACCATCGGCATAGTAGAACAAGCTAAGAAACCTGAAACAAAAACAATCTCCTTAAAACCTAATCTCATAATCTATTCATGCATTTCTTTTTTCCGTTGCAAAGATGGAGTGTTTATGTTACAGCAGGACTTCATGAGATGTACATTTCATTTACGCAAAGATTACGTTTGTATTTCTGATTTGAGAAATCAAAAGAATACTTCATATCTTCTTTTTCTCCCCAATTATATAAGGTATAATCATAGTTTTTCCTATTTTTGTACAGACCAAAATAAATAAGATTATGTATCCTTTGAAATTCAAACCTATTTTAAAATCGACCCTTTGGGGAGGAGAACGTATTATTCCTTTTAAACAACTGGACTGTCAGCAGGAACAAGTGGGCGAAAGCTGGGAAATCTCAGACGTACCGGGCGACGAATCTGTAGTAGCAGAAGGTGCAGATGCCGGCAAAAACCTGACTCAGCTGATGGAAGAATATAAAGGAAAGCTGGTGGGAGAAGAAAACTACAAGCGATTCCAGGGCAAATTCCCTTTGCTTATCAAGTTTATTGACGCCAAACAGGATTTGTCTATTCAGGTACACCCTGACGATGAACTGGCCATGAAGCGCCACCAGTCTATGGGTAAAACAGAAATGTGGTATATCATCGACAATACTGGCGGACAGGCACACTTGTACTCTGGTCTGAAAAAACAGATTACTCCGCAGGAATATGCCGACATGATTGAAAACAATACGATTTGCGATGCCCTCGACAAGTATGACGTACAGCCGGGCGATGTATTCTTCTTGCCGGCAGGACGTATCCACAGCATCGGAGCCGGATGTTTCCTGGCAGAAATACAGCAGACTTCCAACATCACGTACCGTATTTACGACTTCAACCGCAGAGACAAGAACGGTAACTTGCGTGAACTGCATACGGAACTTTCAAAAGATGCCATCGACTATACTGTATCTGATAATTATCGTACGCACTATGAACCGCGTAAAGACGAACCGGTGGAACTGGTAAGCTGTCCGTACTTCACCACTTCTGTTTACAACCTGACAGAAACCATGAACATGAACTACAGCGAACTGGATTCGTTTGTTATTTACATCTGCATGAAGGGAGCCTGCACCGTTACTGACAACGAAGGCAACCGTATCAGCGTAAAAGCAGGTGAATCTGTATTGTTCCCGGCTACTACCCAGAACCTGGAAGTTGTGCCGGAAGGAGAAGTCTCTTTCCTGGAAACTTACGTATAATCTGATTTGATTTATACTCATTGCTGAGTCCTTTTCTCTTGTCCTGTTTCAGGCAGAGAAAGAGACTCAGTCATTTTTTACAAATGCGTTAGGTGATACGCCCGTAATCTGACGGAACACACGGTTGAAATGGTTGGGAGTGGCAAAACCTACTTCGTATGCAATCTGCTGCATGGTTCTTCCCCCATCGGCAAAAAGTTCAATAGCCCGCATGATTCTCAGATTGTTTACATAATAGCTAAAACGTATACCCGACTCATTGAACAAACGGCTCAGATTACGCACAGAGAAGCCGAAATGAGCAGCCAGTTGCGGCATCTTCAAATTCTCATGCAAATGCTCCTGCAGATAGGCCAGAATAGGATGCAAGCGTGCATCATTGGGAATGGCCAGCATCTTCAACAAGAAGCCCATATCCTGGCTGATGGAAGGCAGCAGTTTGAAAAAGCTGAGTGCAAAGGCATACAAATCGGGAGAATCGGCCTGTTCTATCTCTGTCCCCTTGGAAGCAATAAATTTCAAGTTCTCTGCAATAAAGGAGTTGGTGTGATAAATGGAAAATTCCTTCAAGGCAGTATCCTTGTCATCCGCATCCATCGACAGATAGAAAATAACCAGTGACACCTGCCGGTTCTTGCTGGACAACTCATGCTCCGTACTGCCGGGTATCCAAGCGATGTGCTTCTCTGGCACAAAATAGCTTGTGGAACCTATCTGTACATGCAACGTGCCGGAAAGGGTATAGATAATCTGGCACTTTTCATGTGCATGGCCCGGCAGTTTAATTTCTTCCCATCCGGTTTTCTTGATGCGGATGGTCTCCTTACTCGTCTGCTTTATCAGCGAAATATAGCTTTCCTGTTCTTGATTCATTCTCCAAGGATGGCTTAAAATGGTAATCTTTTTGCACAAACCGCAAATTCAGCCTAAAAATAATGGTTTAATTTTGCACAGCCAAATAAAATGGCTAAAGGTATTTTCAACACAAAAAGAATAATGGGTAAAAGATTAGTTTCAACTATTGGAGTTCTTTCCTTTTTTATTTACACAGCCGCCGCACAAGAACGGGTTCTTTCTATCGATGAATTGTTTCAACTGGCTGACCAGAACAGTAAAAGCATCCAGCTTCATTCGCTGGCCATTGATGAAACGACACAGGCGGTAGAAGTGGCTAAAAATGCCAAACTGCCCTCCATCCGGGCGCAGGTAGACCTCAACTACATTGGTGACGGCTGCATGACAGACCGGGATTTCAGTAACGGCATACATGCCGACATGCCGCATTTCGGCAATTCTTTTATACTCAAGGCCTCACAGACTATCTACGCCGGAGGAAGTATCAATGCCAATATCCAGAAAGCGAAACTGCAACAGCAGTTGGCACAACAGACTTATCAAAACAACCAGCAGGATTTACGCTTCATGCTGTTAGGATATTACCTTGATTTGTTCCAACTGAGAAATCAACAGACGGTCTACGAAAAGAACATTGAGCAGACACATCTATTGGTAAAGGATATGCGGGCTGCCTATCAACAGGGTACGGCACTGAAGAGTGACATTACCCGTTATGAACTACAGTTACAGAATCTGCAATTAGGTCTGACTTCTACTATCAACAGGCTCAATGTCTTGAACCACAAGCTAACAACTACTATCGGACTGGACCCTTCGGTACATATTGTACCCGACTCCACGGCACTGTTCCGTATCAATGTGGACAAACAACAGGAAATGACCTGGATGGAAGCTTCTCAGGAATCTCCTGAACTCCAGCAGGCACACACGGAAATCAAGCTGACCCACAACCAGCAGAACCTGATTCGTTCGGAACGCAGACCTCACATCAGCCTGACGGCTACCAATGAATTTAACGGACCGATTCTGGTAGAAGTTCCACCATTGAACAACAACTTCAACTACTGGTTTGCCGGAGTAGGTATCTCGTACAATCTGGATGCCTTGTTCAAGAGCAAGAAGAAGCTGAAACAGGCACGGGTAGCCACCTCAAAAGCAGAAAAGAACTACCAGCTGGTCAAGGAAGAAATAGAGAACAAGGTGCACGAAGCATACGTAAACCTGAATGAAGCTTACGTAAGACTGCATACCCAGCAAAAAAGCGTACAGCTGGCACATGAAAACTTCCGCATCGTGCGGCAACGTTACCTGAACGGTCTGTCACTGATTACCGATATGCTGGATGCCAGCAACATGCAGCTGGACATGGAATTGCAGCTGGCCAACTATCAGATAGGTATATTGTATCAATATTACCTGCTGAAAAAAATTACGGGAACACTTTAATGAAATGCATATTTACACAAAAACAAAAAAATATATGATGCGAAACAAAAAAAGAGCTATTTCTAATTTCTTTATACTGCTGGTCCTCGTAGCCGGTATCAGCTGGGTTTGCGGCAAATTTATCCATTTAGGTAATGTGGAATATACAGACAATGCCCAGGTGAAGCAACACCTGACTCCTGTCAGCACACGGGTGCAGGGTTTCATCAAGAAAATCTGTTTTGAGGAATATCAGACTGTGAAAAAAGGAGATACCCTGGCCATCATAGAAGATACGGAATACCGTCTAAAAGTGGCACAGGCCGAAGCTGACTATCGCAATGCACTGGCCGGAAAGAGTGCCATGCATACCACTATCAACACCACACAGAACAACATCCTCGTAACGGATGCAGCCATTGATGAGCAGCGCATTCGCCTGCAAAATGCACAGACGGATTACAAACGTTATCAGGAATTGCTGAAAGAAGAAGCCGTTACTCCTCAACAATTCGACCGGGTAAAAACGGATTACGAAGCTACACAGGCACGCTATGAACAGCTGTTGCGCCAGAAACAATCGACTTTGCTCCAGAAACAGGAGCAAACCCAGCGACTGGAACAGAATGAATCGGCTATCAAACTGGCGGAGGCTGCGCTCAACTTGGCCAAACTGAACCTCTCTTATACAGTGATTCTGGCTACTACAGACGGAGTGACCGGACGAAAAAACATTCATGAAGGAGAGTTAGTTCAGCCTGGACAAGCCTTGGTGACTTTGGTAGATGGTACGGAGAAATGGGTCATAGCCAACTACAAGGAAACTCAGACTACCGACATGAAGAGAAATCAGCTGGTGGAAGTAAGAGTAGATGCTATTCCTGATGTGAAATTTGAAGGACGTATCGCTTCTATTTCGGATGCTACCGGAGCTTCCTATTCACTTATTCCACAAAATAACTCGGCGGGCAACTTCGTAAAGGTAGAACAGCGCATCCCAGTCCGTATCGAGTTTACGGAAAACAACCGCCCGGAAGATTTGCAACGCTTGAGAGCCGGAATGAATGTAGAATGTTACGTTAAACAGTAAACACGAAAATGGCTGAACCACGTCCTCAGATTCCTTACTTCAAAGAATTCTTACCGACTCCGGTCTGCATCGGCCTGTCGCTCTTCTTTGCCATGGTCTTTCAGTTTAACGGAGGAGTTTTCCTGCCGGCTGCTACCCAGATGTCGAGCGCATTAGGATGTATCCAGGAAGATGTAACCATGGCAGCCTATGCCTCTTTCATCGGTATGACCGTTATATTTCCGATACTGTTCCGTCTGAAATCCCGGTTTACTACCCGGTCTATTTTCATGACGGTATGCCCGGTACTCATTCTCTGCAACCTGATTACCATGCATACAGACAACATCTTTCTTATGATTTGTGTATGCTTCGTATCGGGATTCTTCCGCATGTGGGGTACCTTCGAGTGTTTCTCCAATACCCGTCTGAGCATCACACCTTCCGGAAATTTCTCGGTGTTCTATCCCGTTATCTATATCATCGTGCTTGAAAGTATACAGTTGTCCGGACTGGTCACCATGCACATCAACGACTGGGCCAACTGGCAATACATGCACTGGTTTGTCATCGGCATGCTGATGGTGGTATGGATTTGCGTCATGTGCCTGACACGAACTATCCGCTTGGGTAAAAAGATTCCTTTATATGGCATAGACTGGATAGGTCTCCTCTTATGGACAGGCATGCTGTTCGCAATTGTTTTTATCTGCATCTATGGAGACTTTTACGACTGGCTGGACAGCGTGCAGATTCGCTCCTGCATCGTAATAGCCGTAGTGTCCTTACTGATAAACATCAACCGGATGACTTCCATACGGCATCCGTATATAGACCCGCAGGTATTCCGCTACAAGAAATTCCCCGTAGTGTTGTTCCTGTTCTTGATGCTCTGTCTGTTTCTCACCACCTCCTCCGTACTGCAGAATGCATTCATGACCTCCATTTTACAGTACGATACGCTAAACGCCATTTCATTGAACTGGTGTGTATTCGCCGGAATCCTGGCTGGAGCAGGCATCGTATTCTTCCGGCAAGCAGTATTAAAAAAGGGATATAAATTATTGATTTCTGTCGGATTTACACTGATAGTCATGTACCAGTATTACATGTATTTTCTGATATACCCCGATTTGAATATTGAAAGTTTGTATCTGCCCAACTTTCTAAAAGGCATCGGTCATGGAGTGCTTTATATTTCGCTGACCATTTATGTAGCAAAGCATATACCCTTCAAGCATTTCTTCCAGTCTTTGTGCGTACTCAGCTTCATTCGTACCAGCATTGCAACCCCTCTGGGAACAGCCATATTGAACCGCTGGATGAAACACCTGCAACGCGATAACTGGGGGTTATTAAGTAGAGACATGGACAACCTGCACGAGTGGATGCCGGATGTATCAGTCATACAACTCTATAATGAAGTAAACACCCAGACCATGCTGACCAGCCTGAAAGAGTTGTTCGGCTGGGTATGTCTGTTAGGAACTGTTTTTCTTGTAATCGTGCTCAGCTACCGAATCTGGCGCGACCGCCACTTGGCAGCTCTCAAAATGCTGCATAGCCTGCCCGTAAAGAAACGGTACAGGCCATCCAGCGTACATAAAATCTCTAAGAATTAGAATTTATAGCCAGCAGTGAAGAAGAATGCCAAGTTGCGTGTCTTTGAATTGCTGGCTAATTTGCAGCATCCAAATTCTCCGTCAAGTCCTACCGTCCAGCGTTTAAAGTCGAGTGCCACACCAGCCATCACACCGGCATCAAAACGACGCAGCCCTGAGACGATTTCTCCTTCAATCTTTGATTCCCCAAAGGTATTATAAGAAACAGTCAAGTCATCAATGTCAATATTCCGCTTGCCGTTTACCCCATAAGCCAAATAAGGACCTGCCGTAAACACCATATCAAAATTAGCAGCCGTACCTACATGAAAGGCAGCCAGCAAAGGCATCTCAAAATAATTCTGGTTTACGTGCATATCCACCACATTCTTCGTATTAGCCCCTACATAATCCACGTCTATGCTTGCTCCTTTCGAAGCCCAGTATAATCCGGTCTGGAATGATACCAGTCCACTCAAAGGTACATCAATTCCTACTCCAACCTTCTGGTTAAACAATGGAGAAGAGTCTCCGGCATCCTTTCCCATCCAGGTACTCATACCCAGTCCGAGTTCCATACTCCAGGTTACTTTTGTCTGTGCGGCCATTGTCAAAGCTACGAACAAACCTGCCACTATGCATGCAATCTTTTTCATAAGCTCAAATAATAGATGAATTACACAAATTTAAAAAGATAAAGCGGAGAAACAAATAAAAAGGGAGCAAAAAAGAAGTTTTCACCTCTTTTTGCTCCCTATCTATTAATTATTCAATCGTTCTTATTAGAATTCGTACTCAATACCAATGGAAATATTTTCGCCATCCAAACCGACGCCGAATCCATTTTCTTCTCCACGATAATAGTCGTCACGATAACCAGCAAAACCTACTTTAGTAATAAAGCTGAAATTATCATTCAATTTTACAGCCAATCCCGGTTTCACTCCGATTTCAAAACCATTTACAGACTCTGCATGTTTCTCTTTATAAGTAGAAAATCCAAATCCCATATCCAAGAACAAACGTACAATCTTGTTTTCATAGAAAGAGTAACGTGCATACGGAGCCAAAGCAAACGCATTGCTATTGAGCTTATCACCATCATAACCATTGTGTGCATAAGCCAATTCCACCCCTACGGCCCATTTTTCACTCAGATTATAACCTACATCGGGTGTGATAGAGAATGAAGTCTTATCTACATCATTGTTTCTCCACAAGCTGATACCACCACCTAAATAAATACCTTCCTGTGCGCTGGCTGTAATGGCAGCCATTACAATTACTACGAGTAAAAATAATTTTCTCATAATCTTCTTTTTTTAGTTTTACAAATATATTAACAACTGAATACAGTTTTTTGTTCACTTTTATCCCTGTTTGTGCCTATTGGCTCTCCGGCGGCGATATTCCGCTTTCATCTTGGCAGAGCCAGAACCATGCAAACCCGTAATGTAAGTTTTCTTCTTAGCCTTGGTCTTTACTTTCTCTTCTTTCTTTTTTCCGTCAGAAGACTTCCCGCCTCTGAACACAATACCTTCTGTCAATATCTTTTCAATATCCATATTCTTTCATTTTTTAGGAGATAATTTCACATGTTTTCCTGTTTTCGTACATACCAGCGTACGCTTCAATGGAACACGGGTAGACATATTAAATAATAATCCAGGACTAAAATGTTGTCCGTTGGCCCTGAGTTCAAAATGCAGATGCTCTGTCGTAGCACGTCCGGTACGTCCGGTCAATGCAATTACCTGCCCCGCCTTTACCGAATCACCCGGTGCAACAAAATTTTTGGAATTATGACTGTACACGGTTTCCAGCCCATTAAAATGCCGCACCACAATCACCTTTCCATATCCACCGTAACTTTTGGCCATGCGTACCACACCGTCGAACACACAAAGAATGGAATCATTGGCCTTGGTCTTTATATCTGCTCCCGAATGTCCACCACGGCTTCCATAAGCAGAAATGACCTTTCCTCCGGGAAGCGGAAAACAGAACTGCGAATCGGCCAGACACTCCAGATGTATCTCCACGCTATTTCCTTTTGAAAACAGTCCCGGTGTATGTACCCTGACATGACTACGCTCCATGTGCGTAAATCCTGTTTTCACAGGTTCATCGGCCTGCATATTTCCCATACAAAGAAACAACAGTCCAAGTATTACAATCAAGCGATTCATTCTATTCAAAATAATAAAGTTCTACATCCTGGGCATCCGCAAATTCTTTCAGCAGGTTCACCATATAGTGTACGTCTTCCTCCAGCCCTTCACTACCACTATATGCATTCATAATAGCCAACAGATGAGTAGTTTCCGATGAAATCTTTGTCCGTTCATTATCGCTTGTCGGTGTACCTACACCTCCCACGACATCTCGGTATACCGGCATTCCCTCAATGTTTAATTCTCCACGACCAATACCTTCGTAAGGCTCACCCGCCTTTCCGATACCTAATACCAGCTTGTCTCCTTGAATCTTATCCCGGTCAAAGCCACCGATGGAATGTCCGCTATTGATGGACGCCAAGTTAATCAAATCGACCAGCGTATCTATCTGATAAAGCGAAAGTCCTCTTAACAAGCGGCGGCATAAAGCTTCTGAAGAAGGACGGTAACGGCTGGGATCTTTCCCACATTTCTTATAAGCCTGACGAGTGGCCTGAATGGCAGGCATCTCTTTGATAGAATCAATGGTATATTTCTGACGATAGAGTTCCGTAAACTCACCGATACGTTTCCACAATTCTTCACTATATGGAGAATTCTTTACCGTCGCAAATACAGCGGCTCCACGAAACTGCGGCCAAGCTTGCCGTAATTCCTCTGATACTTCAATTTTCAAATCCATTTCGCTATTTTCTTAAATGGTTCTACATCCGCATAATCCCCGACAAAATACGTCCGGAACGAATGCCCAGCCGACGTGCCGAAAAGAAATCTGTATAATTTTGATAGGTACAAATCCCTGCTACTTCCACATTCTCCTTCTTTACTCCTTTAGACAACAACTGCATCCGGTTGGCTTCCCAAAGGTCGAGGTGCCACTTTTCATCTCTGCGAGCGATACAAGCCATATCAAATCCGGCTGCTTCAAAGGCTTCATACACCTCATCTCCCACTTCAAAAGCATCCAGAGAGATACCTGGCCCGATATAAGCCTGAACATCTTCTCCCCTCGTACCATAAAGTACAGCCATCTTGTCCAATGTCTTTTCCACGATGCGCTTCACTGTTCCCCGCCATCCGGCATGTATCGCCGCAATCACTTTCTGCCGGGTATCATAGCAAAGCACCGGGATACAATCGGCAGTAGAAATGCAAAGACAGACCTGCTTCATGTCGCTGACCATCGCATCCACTCCTTCCAGTTGCTTCAATTGTTCCTCTGAAGAGAGCCGTAAAAAAGCCTCATCCACGACCTTCACCACCGTATCGTGTGTTTGATGAGGTACAACCAGCATCCGGGGATGCACAGGCAACAACGAACACAGCAGTTCCCGGTTCCGTTCCACCTTATCAGGCACATCACCACAATAATGATTGCAGTTAAACGAAGCATAATTCCCCTCACTGCAACCTCCGTGACGTGTCGTAGAGAAACAAAAAATGTCGGTGTGCGAACTTTTCGGGCCGTACACCAACATTCTTTTATCATCAGTCAGATTATTCATTACTTTTGTGGTTCGTCCTCCCAGTCTTCCTCTTCGTACTCGTAGTCAAAGTCATCATCCTCATCCACATCCTCATATTCATAGTCAAAGTCTTCGTCTTCGCCCATATCTTCCAGCTCCTTGCGAAGCTTGGTCATATCTTTCGGACGATGTACGATGGCTTCCCGACGTACTGCTTCCAACTGGTTACTGTCTTTATTCAGTTCGGCCCAGAGTAAGTCTTTCAACTGCTGGATACCCATTCCAGACACCGAAGAAATAAAGACATGAGGTATATCTTCAGGCAATGTAGGTTCCAGCATCTGCATCAGTTCCTCGTCCAGCATGTCACATTTCGTAATGGCCAACACCCGCTGCTTGTCCAGCATCTCCGGATTAAAGGTAGCCAGCTCGTTCAACAGAATCTCATACTCCTTACGTATGTCATCCGTATCGCCCGGTACCATAAACAGCAACAATGAGTTGCGCTCAATGTGACGCAAGAACCGCAGTCCCAGTCCCTTTCCTTCACTGGCTCCTTCAATGATACCTGGAATATCCGCCATCACGAAAGACTTTCCTTCGTGATAAGACACAATTCCCAGGTTCGGTTCCAATGTGGTAAAAGGATAATTGGCAATTTTCGGACGTGCGGCAGAAACTGAAGAAAGCAAAGTGGATTTTCCGGCATTCGGAAAACCTACCAGACCTACATCCGCCAATAATTTCAATTCCAAAATCACCGTCATCTCCTGCATCGGTTCACCCGGTTGGGCAAAACGGGGTGCCTGACGGGTTGCTGTACGGAAATGCCAGTTTCCCAATCCTCCGCGTCCGCCTTTCAGCAAGATGACTTCCTGTCCGTGCTCCGTTACGTCGCACACGTATTCCCCTGTTTCGGCATTATATACTACCGTTCCACAAGGCACTTCAATGACTTTATCTGCCCCGTCCTTTCCGAAACTTTTGTTTTTCGAGCCGTTACCTCCGTGTTCAGCAAACACATGACGGTCGTACTTCAGGTGCAGCAATGTCCAGTAATTGCGGTTTCCCCGCAAAATCACATGACCTCCTCTACCACCGTCGCCACCGTCCGGACCTCCGTTGGGCATATACTTCTCACGGCGCATGTGCACCGAGCCACGGCCTCCCTTTCCGGAGCGGCAGTAGATTTTTACATAATCAACAAAATTCGATTCAGCCATAAATTCAAGTTTAAGAACTGGCAGACCGTCACCGGCCCGCCAGTTTTTTATTATTTAAAGTTTATCAATAGCCGCGCAAATATCAGCGAAGATACCGTCCATAGTACCCAATCCCTGAATGTGGCAATATTTACCGTCGTTCTTGTACCAGTCAATCAACGGAGCAGTCTGAGAGTGGTATACCACCAGACGCTTCTTGATAGTTTCTTCATTGTCGTCAGCACGACCAGATTCCTGTCCACGTTTGATCAGACGAGTCATCAGTTCATCTTCAGGAACTTCCAGGTCAAGCATGATAGAAACTTCCTGTCCGCGTACCTTCAACATTTCTTTCAAAGCCTCAGCCTGAGCGATTGTACGAGGGAATCCATCGAAAATCACACCTTTGCTATCCTTGAAGCTGTCGAATACGCTAGCCAGAATATCAATCATCAACGCATCCGGAATCAACTGACCATTGTCGATATAACCTTTTGCTGTTTTACCCAGTTCCGTGCCGTTCTTGATTTCTGCACGCAATACATCTCCCGTAGAAATATGGTTCAAACCATATTTTTCCACAATACGAGCACTCTGAGTTCCTTTACCTGAACCCGGAGCACCAAAAATTACAATATTCAACATGTTGTCTTATAATAAATAAAAAAATTATTCCATCACTGTATAGATGTCACGATAGTTTCGTCCGAAGCCATCGTAATCTAGTCCGTAGCCCACGATAAAATCATTCGGAATATTCATCGCCACATAATTTATATCCAAATCCACCTGCAACTTATCCGGTTTCACCAGCAACGTGGCAATACGGATTTCTTTCGGATTGCGTGCTTTCAGGGTTTCCAGCAAACGCTGCATGGTCAGCCCCGTGTCCACAATATCCTCCACGATTACCACCGTACGTCCTGAAATGTCTTCATTCAGTCCTACCAGTTCTTTCACCTTTCCCGTAGAAGCCGTTCCCGCATACGAAGCCAGCTTCACAAAAGAAATCTCACATGGAATCGTCAGATGTTTCATCAAATCGGCCGTAAACATGAACGAGCCGTTCAACACACTCAAAAACAACGGATTTTCACCCTCCAAGTCATGATTGATTTCATTGGCCACACGTGCCACCTCCTTCAGGATATCCGCCTCTGGGATAAACGTTTTAAAACGCTTGTCTTTAATCTGAATCGTATCCATGTTATAATCTAGTTTTAGAAATTGTGCAAATTTACGGATTTTCCCTAAAACCTCCACACTTCCTCTTGAGTATTTAAAGATATTTTCAATAGAATATATATCCCATTCGAGGCTTTTTTCGTACTTTTACCGACAAAATAGCTATTTTATATATACAATGAAAATTTTAAGTTGTACACAACAAAAAGAGGCAGATGCATATACCATCGCCCATGAATCTATATTGTCAATCAACCTCATGGAAAAAGCCGCCGGTCTGCTGGCACAGGCTATCAGCGAACGATATGACAAGTCACACCGTCTTGTCGTATTTGCCGGTCCGGGCAACAATGGGGGCGACGCACTGGCTGTAGCCCGCATCCTTTTCCTGAAAAATTATCCGGTAGAAGTCTATTTGTTCAACGTAAAAGGTACCCTTTCTGAAGAATGCCTCACCAATATCCAGCGCCTGAAAGAAAGCGGATTTGCCAACTACACTGAAGTCAGCAACCAGTTCGACCCGCCTCATCTGGGCAGTCACGACGTAGTAATCGACGGTCTGTTCGGTTCTGGACTTCAAAAACCGCTGAGCGGAGGATTTGCAGCCGTAGTACAATACATCAATGCTTCTCCTGCCCAGGTGGTATCCATCGACATTCCTTCCGGACTGATGGGAGAAGACAATACCCATAACATCCGACAAAATATCATCAAGGCCGACCTGACCCTGAGCATCCAGTTGCCCAAACTCTCCTTCCTCTTTGCCGAAAACGCAGATGTGGTAGGCGAATGGCAATTGCTCGACATCGGTATCAGCCGTGAATTCATCGAATCAGCCAAGACGAACTATTACATCACCGAAGCCAGCGAAATGCGTGCGCTCATCAAACCGAGAAAGAAATTTGCCCACAAAGGCATGTTCGGCCACGGCCTGCTGATAGCCGGTTCATACGGTATGGGAGGGGCTGCCCTGTTAGCTTCACGTGCCTGCCTGCGTTCGGGCATCGGACTACTCACCGTACACACCCCTGTATGCAACCATGACCTGCTACAGAGCAACGTGCCCGAAGCCATGGTACAGGATGACGTACACGACCGCTGCTTTGCCGAAGCCGCCGACCTCGACAACTTCCAGGCCGTAGCCATCGGCCCGGGATTAGGACAGGAAGAAATCACGGTGCAGGCGCTGTTCGACCAGGTAAGCAACTGCTATATTCCTTTGGTTCTGGATGCAGATGCACTCAACATCTTCAGCAGCTACCGTAACTACCTGACCCGTATTCCCCGCCACAGCATTCTTACTCCACATATCAAGGAACTGGAACGCATCATCGGACGGTGCAGCAACAGCTACGAGCGTTTGTCAAAGGCGAAAGAACTGGCAGCCCATCTGCAATGCTACATCGTACTGAAAGGAGCATGGACAGCTGTCATTACCCCTGACGGAGTGACTTACTTCAACCCTACAGGTAATCCGGGTATGGCCACAGCTGGAAGCGGCGACGTACTTACCGGTGTCATCCTGTCACTGCTCTCACAAGGCTACACACACGAAGAAGCCTGCCGCTTAGGCGTCTATGTACACGGTCTGGCCGGTGACATTGCCTGCCAGCAAAAGGGAGTAATCGGTATGACCTCCGGTGACATTGCAGACGCATTGCCGGCCGCATGGAAACAACTAATGGAAACCAAATGACAGACAATATGAAAAAAGGAATCATTGCATTGGGACTGCTGGCCTCTCTGAGTGCCTACTCCCAAGAAAGCTATGTGCCACAGGCAGGCGAAGGCATCGTGTACTTCCTGCCCAAGACCAAAGTAGCCATTGACATCATTGCTACCAAGGTAGACTATCAGCCGGGCGATTTCAGCCTGTACGCCAGCCGCTACCTGCGTCTGAACAATATCAGTTCACAGCCCGAAAGCCATTGGGAAATCAAGGGTATTCAAGTTCGTCTTGTAGGAGTGCCCGACTCTACGAAAGCCTACATCATGAAGTTGAAAGATAAGAGTATGGCATCCAATGTAGAACTGACCGACAAAGGGATTGTAAAAGCCATCAATACGACCTCTACCGAAAAAGAATCTCTCCCTGACTACAAGTTAGAGAAGCCACAGTCCCATGAGAATGCCCGCAAATACATGACAGAAGACATCCTCATGGCTGGTTCCAGCGCAAAAATGGCAGAACTGACCGCCCGCGAAATCTACAACATACGCGACAGCAAGAACACCATCCTGCGCGGTCAGGCAGAAACCATGCCAAAAGATGGAGCTTCTCTTCAACTGGTTATTGACCAGCTGAACAAACAAGAAAAAGCGTTGATGCAAGCATTTACCGGTACGACCGACCGCACAGATAAAGTCTTTACAATATTGGTAGAACCCGGCAGTGATACACAAGAACAAGTTGCCGCTCGTTTCTCCACCCAGTTAGGAGTACTTCCGACCAACAATCTGGCTGGTAACCCGATTTATGTTTCCATCCGCAACACTTCTACCCTTCCCATACCGGAAGAAGATAAGAAAAAGAAAAAAGCAGATGGTGCCATCTACAATGTACCGGGTAAAGGAAATGTCACGGTAACTTATCAGGGTAAAAAACTTTTCAACGACGAAATGGCATTCACCCAGTTTGGCTACACCGAAGTACTGGTAGACGGCCTGTTCGACAAGAAAGTAAACACCCGAGTGATTTTCAATTCCACAACCGGTGGTATTTTAAAGATTGACAAAGACTAAAATATAGAGTTTTAAAGATAAAAATCCCGTTCTCTGTGCAAAATGCTGGAGAGCGGGATTTTTCATTTAACTGCAAAATCGTATAACTTCATTTTATAAGATACTCTACCATATGAAAAACTTAATGGCAAAGTTATAAAAAACATGGGCTGCAACTTTCCTGTCACAGCCCATATATAATATACTAAACGTATAAACAACTAACAAATGAATTCATCTTAACCAAACAATATTTATCAGCAATTACTTATCATTACCAAGTAATCACCCCTGTATATTGTTCCAGTTTTATATCCTTCAGATACAAACAGTTTTCAACTCCATTGGTATAGTTATAAAATAAGATATTAACTCCACTATTTACATCTGATATCTCACTATTCTTCAAACTACCCACTGCAACACTACTTGAAGCTCCAGTAGTATGATATTTAGCAAGGTTAATAATTACACTCTTTTCAGTCCAATCGTCTGATCCAATACTCCCATACGTAGTTACACTTCGGCTCCAAAACTTACCACTAGCATCATGTATAGCGAATACTTTATTATCGGCACTTGATGTAACTCCTACGCCTACAACACCAGAACTTACCGTACTTTTCACCTTAAATGATAGTTTATAAGGAACAGTATCCAAAGGTGTCACACTATGAAATACTACACAATCGTTATTCCATGAACCTTTTGAATATAAAGTATCCCTCTTACCTTCTTTTATTACTGTATATCTCTGACTTTTGAATTCAATTGCAGCATTTTCAGCTGAATATGAATAAAGAATCTTAGTAGAATCAACTACATTATCTCTCATATACCACTTATCTGTACCTCCAGCGGGAATTGCCATTAAATTAGAGCCTGTGCCACCAGGAGCAGGCCAACCTTTTTCAAACACTTCAAATTTGCCATCTACTGGTAGCGGAATGTTCAATTCAGCAACACTAATTGAAGCATCACCTGTTACTTTATCACTTTCGTCCCAGCTAGTAATACCTTGTGAAGTAATAGTCACCGTTACATCTTCTGCAGAAGAAGAAGATCCCAGTTCCACATTCAAGCTAATATATTTTCCTCTTTCAAATTTTACATCAGAAGCTTTGTAAGAAACTTTGTAAGTTCTTCCTTTTGATACGATAGTCATCAATGCTGTACCCTGAGCAACAGTCTGTTCCGGCACAATAGCACGGTACTTCATGGACGTGGTCAGCTTATCCATAGTCACATTGGCTTTCTTTTCTCCGGGTGTCACAGTACTTGCTTCCAGATTCATTGTAGCATCCGTAGTCATATTACTCAATGTAACCACTGCATCTTCAGCTGCATTCGGCCCTGAAAGAGTCACTTCTACCAAAGAAAGCGCATGAGTAAACTGCAAATTTACATTTGCCTGTCCTGCCTCTGCCGTTAAATTACTCATCAAAAAGTCATTGGCCAGATAACCACCTGCTTCCTGATCTGCATTTACTTCTGCAGTCACAGCTGTACTAGTTGCAGACTCTGCATAAGGATAGTATGCGTAATATGTATAAACTTTATCTGCTGGAACTTTAATAGTCGCACCATTCCAGGCATTCCCATCAAATGTATATTCCAAATTAGAATAAGAATCCACTTCTTTTACAAAAACACCGACCTTATTTTCATTTTCAAAAGAAGCTTGATAAGAACCGTCTTCCATTGCAACTCTGGAAGCGGAAGTTCCCTCTATACCCATTGTAAACTTTACATCTCCACCATTGTTGGATACAAACTGTTCACCCAACTCATTGTTACATGCCGTCATGGCTGTTGCTGCAATAGCCGCAATAAAAACTTTATTTAATGTTTTCATATTATTAAGATATTATTTTTATTATTCTTGATATGGTTCCATTATCACATCGCTTACATAAATTGTTGCATTAACAGATTGGATAGCCGCCGTAGCCGCACTATTAGTATAAATTCTCAAATCACAACCTATTAAATCCTCAGGAGTGGCACCGGAAAAAACTTTACCATCTTTTCCAGTTACTGACCCTACTGTTGAACTTATTTTAGAGAAGTCTATGTAAAATGTATACTCTTGCCATGTATCAGTTGCATCAGGAGTTACAGAAACGGTTGTTGCACCGGTCTCCTGATTAAAAGAAGTTGGATTTGTACTTGCTGCAAACGACCATTTATAATGCCCATCGGCTAAATTCTTTGACTTACATGTAAACACCAAAGGAGAAATTTTACCTAGTTCATTTTCACTAGATTTTATCTTCAACGTTACCTTATAAATCGAACTTTCTTCTTCAACATATATAGGTTCTACGTGATTATAACCAATAGCAGCTACATACCAACTATTATTTACAGCCTTACCTTTACCTTCATCTGCTTCTGGATTCCAAACAGAAGTATAAGTCAATTTCGCTGCTTTTCTCCATACAGTCCCATTGTCACTCTCCAAATCAAAATATCCCGGAGTAGTAGTTTCGTTTTGTTTCAGCTGGAACCAACTCTCTTCTCCAAACTTCTGTGTATCAGTTATTACTAAAGGAAGATTATCTCCAAATGGCTGAATCAAAGGAACCTCTTCCGTCTCACCACCTTCCGGATTTTCACCTGGAGTCCATCCATCAATTGCAGCTCCACCAATCGTAACTTCAACCCCATCTGGTAGTGCATTTAATTTATTTACAGTAATCTGCAACAACTTACCACGCTCATATTTTACATCTGCATCAAAAGTTACATTAAACGTTTTACCATCTGCTACGATTGTCAGTAATTTACTACCAGCTTTGATTGTCTGTTCCGGTACCACAGCACGATAAGTCAATGACTCTGCTGCTTTTTTCATCGCTACACCTACAGACGCACCACTAGCAGCAGTAACGGATCCATCTTTCGCATTCACTGATGTAACAGGTAAAATACTCTGGAGAGTAACTGTTGCATTAGCATCACTCGTAGTACCTTCCATTAATGAGACCTGTACCATGGCCATAGCATGCGCAAATTTCAATGAAATGTTTGTTGCTCCAGCAGCAGCCTCTGTATTACGGGCTGACAGCATATCATTTTTACCAAATCCAGCAGTCTGGTCTGCACTTACCGTATCTTTAATTGACGCAGGATCAGTTACAGATGCATCATAAGGATAATAAGCATAATAGCTTAACTTTACACCATCCTGTGCTGCAATGGCATTTTCCGATGTCCACTCAGAATCATTATAAGTATATTTCACATTTGAAGAAACCAGTTTTTCTCCATCATAAGCAAAAATACCAATCTCATCATTTTGTTCAAAACTAGTTACCAACGTTCCATCCGCAATAGCAGTACGTGACAAATTTTCCACGCCAATACTAAACTTCACATTTTGTCCGTTCTTGCCATTCTCAGCCAGCTGCTCTTCTATTTCATTCGAACAAGCAGTTATCATTAATGCACCAGTAAGGGCAAATATCAAGCTTTTGAAATACATTTTCATAAAGTTATATTATTAAGGTTATTATTATTCCGGTTGTTCATTTCCTTCCACTCCAATTTCATCCCCAGTTTCCCAGTCTTCCACCGTAATCGGATAGCTGGTTACTTTCACTATCGGATTGAAATTTTCATCAATTTTTATCTCAAATTTTGTATTAATAGCCCCAGGTACTGCAGCTATGTAATCAGTTACTTTTACTTCAATAGGATTGGCTATCGGCGCATTATCCGCATTCAGTAAAGTAATCACAATGACAGGCGTTACAGTAGCTACCGGTGTTTCAGTTGCACCTTCCCCTTCGTTTCCGTCTTGTTCTTGTGACTGAACAGGGAACAACATAGCTCTAAACGTATTACTTGTAGTAGTTGTAGCTCTGGAACGTCCCGCAGTACTTGCGTCCGCTAATGTCAGCGTACCAGTTTCCGATTCTGTCAACGTTCCGTTCAACACATTCAAGCTACCTTTCAAGGCCGTATTTTTAACTTCTACCTTCATGCTGGAATAAGATACTTCCGGAGCAATGTCTGCAGAAACCATAGCAAACACATGCTTCAGTTTAAAAGCAGCCTCACGGTTATCTTTGTTCAACCCGCTCACTCTGTCAAACTGAAGATTGAAAGCCAATTCCTGCTCCGTAGTCAAATCCACGTTTAACTGGTTATCGGTGACTTCAGCCATACGCGGATAATATGCAGCTAAGTCCCTTTTATCTCCATTGGAAGGAAACACAGGAATAGAGTCACTTTGGTTAGCTGTAAAATAACTTCCGATACCTCCTGAATTAAAACCGACATTAAAATAGGGTTCCACAAGATTGTCTGTACCCTCTTCCAACATAGAAACGCCGATGTTCTCCCCTTTCGCATAAAGCTGCGCAGCCTTATCGGCTTCAAAGCCCACATTCTGAGCCGTCACCACCAACGGATAGGCATTATCGTATACAGCCGTAGCTCCTTCATCTTTGCCACATGCTGCCAACAAGAACGCCAGAGGCAATGCCCAGAGGTAATGTTTTTTGTTGATCATGCTATTAATGAATTTATTTAGGTTATTATTTATTATTCTTTCAAAGGTTTTTCATCAAAATCCGTGTCTTTCACACCATTAGTCATTTGTATCTTTACAAAAATACGAAATTTACCTTATAGAAACTATACTTTTTTTGTCTCAAAAATGTGCTATTTTTGTACAAAAAAGAATCGGTACAATAACTCCTATGAAATCATTGTACCGATTCAGATTATTCCATCAAGGAACTCGTTATTTTTTGATCAATTCGATTCGCATAAAGCGGATATTGTCTTCACTCTCATTCTGTATATCTTCACCAAAGAATCCCAGACGACTGAATGTTCCTGTGCTGTTTACAGACAATTCTATTGTCTTTACTCCTTTCTTATCAAACGAAACCGTACCTATGTCACTCCATGTCTCCGGATAAGAATTTTGTCGCACATTCGCAATTTCACCATCTTTCTTCATTTCCACATTCTTAAACGAACGTCCATCTACCTCCAATGAAATTCGGGCACCCTTTGCAAATGAACGTCTCCAATGACGACTCGTAAAAATCCGAATCAGATAATCACCTGGTTCATCAATTTCACATTTCAATTTCAGTTTTCCGGTTTCACTATTAAAATTCTGTGTGTTTCCTCCTTCGGCAATACTCAATACACCTTTCTTCCCAGGAATAATCCGCCCTGTAGCCACAGGCAAGCTCACTACATTTTCATTCATGTAATTAGTTTGATCGAAACGGGCAGGCTGCTGACAAACCAGTTTCAACACCGGAACACGGGCATAATCCAGATTAGCTGGTATATTCAGTTGGAACTGCTCACCATCTGCATAAGTCAAATTCTGATTCGATGCCAGAACGCACGCCTGTTCCACAGGAGACAATAACCCCTTCAATACTATTTTCCGGTCAGCCGGTTCACGCAACAAATGCAAATACAGACAATTTTCCTTACGAGTTACATATCCCCACGGGAAATTATCATTAAAAGGATTTCCTGAAGCGCCATAAATAGATTCAGAATTAACTTTCATCCAGTCTCCTATGAAATTCATAATATCCACACTGGGCTGAGGAACCGTTCCATCTGCTTTAGGACCAATGTTCACCATATAATTCACTCCACGGCTGACACATTCAATCAAGGAGCAAAGAATATCTTTCGGGCTCTTCCAGGCATGATCGTTTTTCTTGTAGCCCCAGGTATGATTCATCGTTGCTACCATTTCCAAGTCCATATCAGCACGATATGCAGGCATTTCATTATCACCTAATGGTCCATAATCGCCTAAATTATATCCCACACGACCATTAATGATGCAATGAGGCTGCAATTCACGAACCACGTCCACAAAAGCCTGGCTTTGTTCTTTGGTTAAATCAAAAGGAGTATCATACCACAACAAATCAATTTTCCCATAACGCGTAAGCAATTCACGCATTTGCGGTAAAGCCTTTTCCTGAATATACCGGTCCAAATTCGGTTTCACTTCCGACTTCGGCTTGCCGTAATGTCCATCATATTCATTCTGCATCACAGCTGCATCCTCTTCCCGCCAATCCTGACGATGAGAATAATAAAATCCAACTTTCATGCCATATTTATGACAAGCTTCCACCAGTTCTTTCAAAGGATCTCCTTTATAGGGTGTACGTTCTATATCAAAATCCGAGACACTACTTGGGTATAAACAAAAACCTTCGTGATGTTTGGTAGTAAAGACAAGATACTTCACCCCTGCATTCTTTGCCATTTTTACCCATTCTTCCGGATTGTATTTATCAAGCGTAAAACCGGAAGCCAATTTCTCATATTCACTATTGGGCACTTTTGCAAAGTTCTGAATCCACTCACCGATTCCGTCTACCGGTTTTCCGTTCCATTCACCGGCAGCTACAGAATACAACCCCCAATGAATAAACATCCCGAAACGAGCCTCACGCCACCAATCCATATCCGCAGATTGTCTGGCATAACCCAATACTGAAATCCAACCCAATAAAAAGATACTTAATGCCTTTCTAAAATTCATAGTAACTATTTTTTTCAATTACCTTATCCGGTTATTTCTAACCGGATATTAATCACTTTATTTCTGTTTTGTTAGTTTCATATACACAGGAAGTCCGTTTCGCAACAAACAAGACACTTCCGTATTTCCATTCTCCATTGTCTTTAAGAACACACCAGGCACATTTCCATCCATCTGCCAGATACCTTTCAGTTCAATAAAGGCAGGGGTAGGAATTTCTTTCCAGTTCTTCTTGTCCAGCAGTTTAGGACGCAAGTTCGGATTAGCCATACCCAACGACAGACTACCATCCGTATTCTTTTGTTCTATCAGTAACAGTTCCGTAGCTGAAGAAACCACCTCACCGGCTGTCAATCCCTTCGCAGGAGTAAAGAATGAATAAGCCAGTACATTCTTCGGTGCATATTTAATGATGTGCAAGGAATCCTGCATTTCCACTACCGAGAATAGTTCTCCTTTTGTCTGACGGTCGGCCACATTCTTCATCTTAGCTTCATCCGCTGCCGGAACTACTACAAAAGAATAGGACTTTTTCTCCGGTTTCACCCCATGGTTCATATACGCTTTTGCCACCACTTCTTTAGCCGGTTTGCCAGCCATACCTACAGAAGAAGGCGTCTCCTGTTCGTCATAAATCACTGTAAGTTCATCGTGACCTGCCGGAACAAAGAAGCCGGTTGAAACAGGATTAATCATCGTCACAGATTCTGAAGAAGCATAATTCTGGCGATTTCCCTTCGTTACCTCCTGGCCGTTCACAGTCAACTTATTGTACTGTTTACTTACTACCGACTGGAATAAGTTCGTAGCCGTAATCATGTTATCCGCATAATCACCCTTTGCAGAAATACCATTCCCTATACTGAACAACATACCGTCAATAGCCAACACCGACTTACAGAAAGTAAGATTGGTAGGAGTAAATCGCTGGCTTCCCCAACGGTCATCCTGATCAAAAGCGGTAGCAAAGAGTCCGTAATCTTTCATCGATACAGCCCCGGCAAAATTGCTCGTTCTAGCCTTCTGGTCAAAACGATCCTTATCGTTCTTATAAGGCATCATTTCCGCCCAGTCGGTATAATGTACTGTCGTACTTCCCGGCATCATATTCCAGTCCCATCCGGCACCCTTGTTCTCATTGTTAGAAGGATAACCTGTAGGAACCAGTCCCCCATCGTACAGGATCTCCAGTGTACCATGGCTCTGGTAACGTCCGAAACGATTGGTCTTGTTATAAATTTCACTTCCCCACAACATAGCTGTAGGCGACTTCATCACAGCCACCCATCCCGGCTGGCGGTACACTCCTGCCGAGCTGTAGTTATACTGATAGAATCCGTTAGCATCAGCAGCCGGTACCGGATACTTATCCGTCTTAAAGAAGTAATTATAATAAGCAGCCAGTTCCTTATCTAAATCCGTACCTGTGGCATCCGCTCCAACCTCAATCAACTGTTCGAACAATTTCTGCGTAAAGGGTACTTCAATACTATAGAAAGGATGGCGTCCTGCCATACTGTTGGCATAAATCCGGTTCTTATCACCTTCTGCACGCACAGCAGTCATGTAAATCGTTACGACAGCCTTTTTCAGTCTTTCGTACGATTTAGGGTCAATCTTGAAGGAAGTCCCCTTGAAACGATAGAAGTATTCCACCCACGTTTTGTAAGAATACATGTATCCGTTATAATGCGCATTGTGGTGGAAACCTGTACCGTCCGGCTTCAGAATATCCTTATTGCCCACATTATAGCGCGTACATACCCGCAGGAAGCCGGAGAGCAACTGCAAGTCCTGCACAGCCTGCTGGTCGTTCGGGTTAGCCAGTGCCAGATTAAACACGTATGGCACAATGTTGAAAATATAGTCCGAACTAATCCAGTTCAAGATGGCCTTATCTCCCTGACGAATCACATCCACTTCCAGCAATTTCTGTACGGCGGCAATCATTTTAGCCTTACGTACCTCATCACATACCGGAATGGCACTCATCAAATCAGTAGGAATCTTTCGTACATCACTATAGTTGCTATATACCAACTTAGGCATTCGAAGGAAAAAGTTATGTGTAAACAGATAATCCAGATATAAATCCAAATCCGCTTTACCTGACTTACCGTTTTTCAAAGCTCCGTACGACAGCACGCGAACGGTCTTTGCCACATCTCTCAAATGCTGGTTTGTCACTTTTTCGCCCCACAAATCAGCTCCAGTTACGGCATAATCTCCTGTACGTTGCAACATCAGCATCTTCACTGCCATTTGAGTCGATTTCAACTCATTTTCTGAGGCTTTCGGATTCGCCAGCTTATATTTCTTACGGAACTCCTGCAACTCATTTAGTTTCGTTTCATCAGTATTCTGATTCACTGCCTGCAGTGTAACGGCTTCTTTCATTATGCTGCCTGCGGCATATACAGCCGGAGCACAAACCCCACATAAAAAGAATAAACAAAGATTTCGTGTTAAGTTCATGATATTTAAAGTTTATAATTATTTCAAAGCCTTCAACCAAGCTGGAACACCCCCCAAACGGCGTTCCAATTGTGCCTCATAAAGCGACTGAGGTTCTACCGGCATGCCATTACTTTCATCCAGCTTCACCTGCTCTTGTACAAACTTGACAGGATCACCATGGAATCCTACAATAACCGGCGGTAAAATTTTCCAATATTTCCAACCCGTACGCCACCAGTCAAACTCCCCATTTGCCGGCAGTGTACCATTGCCATTCAGTTTTGTATTCGTAGAGAACATATTCCAGATGGTCAGGTCATTCAAATGATTCGGCACTTGATTGGCGTCTCCGCCCTGTCTGGACTGCACAAAACCACCTGTACAATTATCTATCAGTGTAGCACGAGGCTGAGTGGCATGCGATTCAAAGCAAGCATCATCTCCCCACGTAACCTTCCAGATAACAGCCCCCATACTGGGTTTTGATACACCGCAGGCATGATACTGCCCGGTATTACTCTGGAACGTAGGATATTCATCCGCCAACGGACCGTCTGTACAATCACGCACCGCACCGATAAATACCCGGCTGGAACCTTGGGAACGGATGGCTGCATGACCGCGATTTCCAGTAATATTAATCTTATAAGCAGAAAAATTCGCACTCGAAATAATTGAAGCTGCCTCGCTCACATTCTCAAAATTCACACGCCGCATCCATGAATTGACAACGCGCATAAAAGCAATCGGCTTGTAAGCACCATCATCAATCCAACTACGATGATGCTTGAAATCATCTACCGCATGCCCTACAAATGTCAAATCCTCTACTCCCACATTCTCATAATACGAATATTTACGCAGTTTCCAGTTCCATTGTGCATCCACCTCATGCATAATCGGTTCTTTAAAGGTAATTTCATCCCCGCTGATGTTCACAATCTGATGATAATCCTCCACCTGTACTCCTTCTGTCGAAATATTGGTCATCGTCGATTCCCAGGCATACGGCAGCAGTTCCTGTTTCACCAGTTCCGGACTATTATCGTGCAAATACAAGCACACCCATTCACCTACTTTAAAATTCGAAGCTCCAGCCACTTTTACCTTAAAGGTTCCTTTCTCTGCATTTCCCGTCACTTCATACTCGGTTCCCAGCCATGCATTATGCTTGATGTTAATCATCACCGGAGAAGAATACATCACCTCCGTATCGGTTGGCAAATTCGGAGTATCCATTTTAATGAACGTTTTGTCGGGCCCGTCTCCTTTTATTACAAAGTTCCCACCATAGATAATGATAGACGAGCTCGTATTATTCCCTTTTCCATCGTACGCGGGGTTTTCAACACCTTGTGTCAGTGTATTATCCTCCTCATTATGCAGCACATATTCTCCTGCCGGAAAGTAGAACACCACTCTTGCATTGGCATTTGAATACGATTTGCTTTCGTCGTCAATGCGTACTAATTTTTTCTCTTTTAGTAAATTCAGGAATGCCTCCCGTGCTGTCAAATCGGGATGAGCATCCATATATTCCTTTACATTAATCGTTTCATATCCTAATGCAAATCCATCAGGAGCTTCCACCTCCCCATGTTTGTAACCGGCATAAGAAAAATCCAGCAACACATTATCGGCCGAACCTGCCACAAATTTGTTCCAGGCATCCGTGGTACCTTTTCCCTGCACTTGTGTACTAATTTTCTTCTCTCCACAACGCAAAGATATAGTCAATGTTCCCGCATCCTCATCTGCCGTACATCCGGCAAAAGGAGAAAAAGCTGCAGCCGGTTCCTTTTCAACATCCCATACCTGGCGACTCCCTATTTGTGTCCATTGAGAACCGTTATAAGAAACCTCCCATAAATTCTTTTCTCCCACTCGAAACTGAGGTGTAAAAACACCTTTTCCCACAGAACTTAAAGCAGCCGCTAACTGTCCGTCTGGAGTTGTCAGGTTCTCAGTTTTTCCATCCAGCTCATACACCCAATAACCATCTGCATCAATACCCACTAATGGAACAGCATTTTTCTTTACCTGTTCATCCTCCGCATACACTGTAAGTACATGACCATTATCCAATTCAACCAGATAACGCCCACTGCTTTCTTTTATATAAGCCAGTACTTTCAGCTTCCCTTCGGCTATCTGCTGCATATCAGCTACATCACGGTTCATTTGGGCTATTACATCACTCACAGTCGGTGTATTATCTCCTTCCGTGCTTCCGTTACCTTCATTACCTGCCGGATTTTCATCCGTACATGCACATATCATCCCTATCGCCATTATCACCCAGAAAAGCAACAACCTGCCAGTCAGGAATCTTAAACAAGTTTTTTTCATTCGAATCCAGTTCTTCATATTTTCCCACAACTGTATAGCAAAACTACCCCGTAATAGCAATGCATCTACTACGGGGCAGCATCTCCCATATTATAATTATTTCAAAGCATTCAACCAAGCCGGCACATATCCCAAACGTTTCTGAAGCTGTGCCTCATACAATGACTCTGGAGTTACCTTTACCCCCGTACTTTCTTCGTATGTCAGCTGACCTTCCTCTTGTGAGAAAGTAACGGCTTGTCCATGTGTTCCTACCACAATAGGAGGATATATTTTCCACCAAACATTTTCAGCATCCCACCATTTAAAGTCAGAAGCAAAGTTAATACCCTTCTCATCAATTGTACCCGTCACCTCCAAATTCCACAAAGTAAGATCTGACAAATGGTTGGGAGCTTCCGTTTCTGCTCCACCGGCATGATAGCGTACCAATCCACCCCGACAATTATCAAACAACGTAGCGCGAGGTTGAGTAGCATGCGATTCAAAACAAGCATTGCTTCCCCAATTAGAATTCCAAATGACATTACCGATACTTGGTTTAGAAACTCCACAACCGTGCCATTGCCCATCACCTCTTGAGTCAGAACTAACATCACTTATTTTTCCAATAAAGACACGCGTAGACCCTGCGGCTCTGACAGCTCCATGCCCTCTGTGACCACGAATCTCAATATTATAAGCCGAACAATTGGCCGACTCGCTAAATGTTACTGCCTCACTTACACTTTCAAAATCAACATTACGTACCCACGAGTTTACCAAACGAATCATACTGACAGGACGATACTCCTGGTCATATTTCCATGCATCCACGCCTCCCGGAGCTCCTTCCCCATGATGATAATAAGGAGTTACAGCCTGTCCGACAAAGGTAAGATCTTCAATACCTACCTGCTCATAATACTTATATTCACGGATTTCCCATCCTAAACAATCATTGTACTGAATATCTATATCGTGCATAATAGGCTCATAAAAAGTAATCATATCTCCATGGGCAGCCTTTACCTGATGAAATTCTGTAATTTTTATTCCATATTCATCCTTATTACTTTCCGTAATTGGAACAGGTGACTTAGTAATAGACCATTCTGCCCCAGGACGCAAAGGTCCTAATTCTTTAGCTAAAAGGTCTTTACTTCCACTTCTTAAGCGAAGCTGCACCCACTTTCCAGGTTTGATATTGGTAGTAGAAGATACTTTTATTTGAAAGTCTCCTCTCTTCGCATTGGCGGTTACAAGAGCCAGTTGAGGAGAATTGTTATTATCAGTCGGACTATTGGTATGCTTGATTGTCAACAAAGGAGCATTTGTCTTCTCAGTATCTCCATTAGGAGTCATCATGACCAAACGAGTCTTGTCTTTTCCAGCCCCTTTAATTACAAAATGCCCTCCTAAAATATCATACGGGAAGTTTTTCCCTTCTCCTTCATGCAACACATACTCACCCTCCGGAAAATAAATGACAATTCGGGCATTTTCATTTGTAGCCCCAGACGTAGTTTTTCTAATCAACTTATTCTCATCCAAAATCTTTGTAAATGCCTGTAATGCATTTAAGTTATTATTCTGCATCACTTCTTGCACATTGTACACCTTATATCCCAATGAGAAGCCATCTACAGGAGCCGTATTTCCATGATCATATCCAGCATAAGAATAATCCAGCAACACATTATCCTCCGCTTTCATCATGAATTTCTTCCAAGCATTAGCTGAAGTAGAAGCTGAAGCATCCATATTTAGAGAAAGTTCTCCCACTGCAGTCTGTAAAGACAATACACCATCCGTTACAGAAGCCGACTTAAACAATGAATAGCTGGCAGCCGTTTTCGCTTCCAGTGAAGGTGCCACATCAGTAGAAAGATTTTTCCACTGCACACCGTTCAAAGACATCTTCCAGCAACCGTCCTCACCCAATGCAATCTGCGGCGTGAACACTCCTTTCCCTGTCTTTCTCAAAGCGGGAACCGCATTACCACTCACGTCTGTCAGTTCCACTTGTGTACCGTTCAACTGATATACCCAATATCCGGCTTCATTAATTCCCATCACCGGAATGTCATTATCCACTTCAGCAGAGCTGGAAGCACCCACAATCCAATTATTGTCTAATGTCAACTTATATCCGGACTCGCCATCTTCCGTATAGTCTACAATATTAACATCTCCTTCAGCCATCAACTGAAGTGCTGCCACATTGGTATTATATTGCTGTAACAACTCCGCGACCTCTTCCGGCTGTTCAGGAATGACAACCGGTACTGTCACTTCTTCGTCTGAACAAGAAAACCAGAACAAAGAAGCTAAAAGAGTTATTCCAATATTTAGTTTTTTCATGATATTAATCTATTAGTAGAACATTCAAAAAATAACAAAAGCTATTTTTGAAAGTTTTATTATAAACTAGCTCCTATACCTTTCTTCTTAAAATCATTCGTATAAATAAATAGACCTTTTTCCGGAGTCACAGAAGAAAATGGATTTTCTGTTTCAAAAATGAGCTCATTTGAAAAACCATCTTCAACATTATTCTTGGGTACAGTACGAAAATACATCCAAGAAAGTTGCGTTTCATTTAAATGAAAAACCAAATTATTCTCAAAATTTACAGTCTTAAAATAATTTGCCGTAGACATTAAATGAGATTTTTTCTCTATATCAGTTGCAGTAGTAGATGATTGTCCCAAAACATCATTATCATACCAATACAAATTATTCCTCATCTTATCATTCTCTGTCATAGTATATTTTATCAAGCCAGAACTAGTCCCTCCATGATTACCACAAATATTTATTAAAGTGTTATTTTCAAAAGTAAGGCTCCTAAATTGAATACCTGTTCCAGAAGTCAGGATACATGGTAAAGCGGAATAATCTTTCACTCTGTTATAAAAAACACTATTCCTTATAAGAATATCGCCATAAGTTCCAAGTTTACAATTTAAAACATTATTAATAGAAGCGACTTGTCTATCACGATTCTCTAAACTAACCTTAGAAGAAATAATCAAAATTTTTTCAATACTTCCCTTTTGCGAATTAAAAAAAGTCAAGCTTTTACCCTTAGGAATTTCCACTTCACAATTATCAAACACTAAATTATTCATTACACCGTCCGCTAATCCCCATACGTAATTAGCTGTTAAATTAGGAAACGACAGTTTTACTCCCTTACAAATAAAACCCACACTAGAAGCTCCTCCTAAAGAGAAACTTTTTGCACCCAAATATTGTAGATTTACATAACTCTCTGTATCATCTCCAATAATAACTAATTTATCACTTCCTCCACCAGTCCAAGTTACCGTAGCTCCTTTTTCTACAAAATATACACCACTTTTTGATATACTTCCACCATTTTTAAGCAATATTGCATCCTTATACTCACCAAATCGGTTAATAACCAAATCTCCAATTTTAATATCCAACCCAGCCATATAATCAGCATAATAGCTTGTTGTTTGAGTTCTCGCCACAATCTCATCCGTGATTGTATTTGCTCCACGGTTCACTTCTATAGTTACCACACATTTACTTGCATAGTCTGGAGGTGTTACTGTTACATCCAAAATCTGTTCACCCGCCAAAGTTGAGTAATCAGACATTTTTGCTTTCCAGTCTGCAGGAACTACCGGACGGATAATATCACCAGGCTGAATATTTACTTTCACTTTCAAAGTTGCGTCATTAGATCCAATATACCACATCTCACCGTCAGCAAGTTCGGGTTCCGTAATCTCACATACCAAGTCCTTAACTACAGGAATAGTATATGACTTATTATCTGAAAGTTTTATTGTGATGGAATTACCATCAGATGCAAGCGTAACGTTTGAAATTAGACTAGACTCACCAGATGGGTCACCCGTAGCCTTTTCACCAAGGTCTGTCCATGTAACACCTCCATCATAACTCACCCACCAGTTTTCATTTTCAATCTTAAACTGCGGAGTATAAGGAGCATCCTTACCGTCTTCGGCTTCAGCTTTTACACCCGAATCTTTACCTACAATAATCCAGTTTCCACTTTCTTCGTCAATCGTAATGGAAGGGTAATTAGCTCCCACAACTCCTTGAGTCAAGGTCAACGTTTCCCCGTTACTTAATGTCAGGGTATAGTTTGTTCCATCAAACGAGTAGCTGGTGATGGTTTTGTTTCCATCCAGCAACACACGGATGATATTCATATCATCATTCAGCTTCTGTACCTGTGCTTCGTAATCTTCCACACGATCTTTCAGCGAATTTATATCTCTTTCCAAATCGGTTGTGTCGCATGCCGCAAAACCGCACATCAACAAGCCGAACAATAATGATTTATATAGTTTCATAAGTTTACAGTTTTAATTATTCTGTTACAGTTACAGTCAATGGTTTCACCAAGCGATAGCCATCTTTATTATATATTTCAAAATAGATGGTATATTTCTCGGGAGATACAGTCGATTCAGTTGGAATGCTTATTGTAAGATTATCACTTTCCTCATCCGTTAATGTTACATTTAACGGTGTGGGACTTATCACTACAGTAGCCACTTCCGTCAAGGTTGCTGTAAGAGTTAAAGTGCTTATAGAACTAGACAGCGTAGGATTATCATCTGAAAACGTCATATCCAATCCTCCCAGCAAGGCAATATTCACATACTCCTCAGAATCATGAAGCTTAAACTGTAACACATTAGAATTATCAGTATCAACCTTTACATCCTCAAATATACTTGGATTTATCTTATCCACTTCAGCCACATTATATGGACCTGGCACTCTTTGTATCTCTCCATCCCCAATCTGATAACACCAAAAACCTTCTTCATCAACAGACATTTTAGGGGTTGAACCATCTTTTCCAGCTGTAGGTAATGCACTCCCCAATTCAGTCTCTTCACCCTCATAACTGAAAATCCACTTTCCTTCTTCATTAATGGTTATCACTGGAAGATCGCCTTCAGGCAGCCCACCATACACTGTCCAGGAAGTCCCATCGCTCAGCTTCAGAGTATAATTTCCTTTTTCATCTTGTGTATAGCTAGTGAAATAAGTTTTTCCAGTAGCCAAATTATAGAAAGTACTGATATTATCGTTCAATTTATCAAATTCCACCTGCAACGCATCCAAACGTGCAGACAAGGCATTAATGTCATCACGTATCTCGTCCCGTTCGTCACACCCAGAGAATGTGACGAGAGAGAATATGCTTAAAAATAGTAATATATGTTTTTTCATAACGATTCTTTTTTAATTAAATTCTTCACCGAACATGCTTTTCTTAAGGCACGGGATTCATTTTTACCTGAAGTTTATCTACCGCCCACAAAGTTCCCTGGTTCACACGCACAACAATTTCATTTGTGTTATCAGCAATTACTGTAGCTCTACCTATTACTGGAGCATATACGGTCAAAGTATAATTATATCCTTCTGCATCAGCCGCCTCTTTTTTTGTAAGCTCTGCACGCCAACCTGCTGGATAAATAGGAGCCAAAGGATTTCCTTCAGATATTTTTACGCGAAATTCCTTCATCTCACCGTTAGTAAATGAAACAGAAGTACCGTTATCGCTTCCTTCAATTTTACATTCCAAACCTGCTGCTACCGGTAATGAATACTCCTTACCATCCACACCTTTTATTGTAAAAACAGTACCATCTTCACTAAGCGAAGCAGATTCAAAGAACTGGTCGCCCAAACTGGTTCCCGTACCTAAATCACCTCCAGGCACATCAGACCATCCACTTTCACCAAAGCGAACTTGCCATTTCCCTTCTTCAACTCGAAATTCCGGGTAACCTTCACCATTTTTACCATCTTCTCCTACGGCCTTTACCCCTGTAGGATTTCCATTCACGACCCAGTAACCGTTATTATCCACTGAAATCTCAGGCTGTACAATAGTACCCGGTTGCCCAATAGTCAATGTCATTACACTTCCATCACTCAATGTAATAACATACTGTCCATTATTTTCTGTAACACTTTTAATAGTTTTCTGCTGTGGGTCAAGCACATAAGCCAAGACCTCTACATTATCGTTCAAAAGTTTAACCTGTTCTTCAATCAATGCTACACGATCCTTCAAATCGTTCACATCGTCTTTCAGGTCGTCTACTTTACATCCCACCAAAGACACTACCATCAGCGTGAGAAAAATATACGATTTAATATATTTCATAGAATAAGTAATTTAAAGTTATTCAACGACATTCACAATGAACTCACACAATTTCTGTTGAGATTCTTCGTAGTTTGAATTATTCAGAACAAAAGTAGCCCGATAGGTACCCACATTGCTATAGGTGTATGTATAAGCACTCGAACTCTGAGATATATCCTTCACCTTAACTCCTACATCAGCCACAGGTTTGCTCAACAGATTTATATAATCAGACACAAGCCAATTATAACGCCATAAACCATTTACCGCACATCCGCGAATAGAAAATGTTCCGCTAGCTATGGAAGACAGATTCCAATATCCACTTACATTTCCTGAGACAGAACCATACTCCAAATCAGCTGGCAAATCAAACTGACTATCCTCTAAATCCTCAAAATAAGTTTTATTCTTCATATTTAAAGGGGTAAAGCCAAATGCGGACGCGTATGTAGTTACACTAGTTCCATTCTTCAACGTTGTCACAATTTTCATATCCTGAAAATTAAAGCTTGACTGAAGAGCTGTTTCCTTTTTACCTTCTGAATTCTCATATTCTTCTCCCACCAACTGGTTCTGAGGATTACGGACAATGGCCAAAGTCAATTTTTTATTATAAAAATCAGTAGGAATGTCAACTGAAAAAGCTCCCGCACTACCACTATTATTGTGTGTACTGCTGGTAATCAGTTCCTCATCATTTGTCAATAATTTCCAGTTCGGGAACGTTTCCACCAATATAGAATCCGCCTCAAAGTCTCCTTTGCTCAAACCTGGGAAAGCTGTTGTTTCGTCTTCTCCTGCACAATAATAAACTTTAAGACGTCCTTTCACTCCTCTGTCATAATAACCATATTGAGACCATAAACTAAATGAAAAAGTCATCTTCTTTATATCCTCTACATCATATTCTGTCTTATCTACATAAGCATATTGATGTCCAAACTCACCACTATAAAACGTTATATAGTCCGGATTACCATTTAACTGAAAATCTACTGGGGTATTTTTCTTTACAGTAAGAATATTTCCCTCATATTTTACATTATCATTGGTTACCACATCTACTGAAGCACTATCCAAATCCTCAAACAGCGTTTCCTGGCATGAGGTAAAAGCCAAGGATAATATTCCACATATCAATGATTTATATACTTTCATAACTCGTCATTTTCTAATTTTAAATTACCATCCCGGATTATTTTCTGTAATTAGCTTATTTACACTTATCTCACTATCCGGAATAGGAAGATAATTATATGAAGAAGGAATTGAGAAGAAAGGTGAAGTTTGTTTTCCCCAACTCCACTGTTTGTCATTCTCAAGAGCCACACGACTCATTTCATTCATTGCATCGATATATTCACCCCAACGTATCAGGTCATAACGACGTGTGTATTCAAAACACAACTCCATGGCACGTTCATTTCTAACAGCCTCACGGAATTTTTCCTGTGAATCAATATCAGCCGGCATGGACAATCCCACACGATTACGAACTTCTTTCAAGCATTCCTTTGCCAAATCAGTCGGAGCTCCATTATATTCATTTTCAGCCTCTGCAATCATCAGCAAGACATCCGAATATCTCAATATCGGAAAGTTTATTGCTGTATTGTTCTTGTTTTTCTTTGACGCTGTTTCATATTCACGACGATATTTTCCACAACACAAATCCATGCGAGTTACATCCAGATTTTGCTCCTTACCTATTTCATAACGATATACATCGCATTCCTGCTCAAGTTTACTATCGTATTTTTCAGCCGTACCATAAGAATAAGAAACCTTACCGTATGTATTCATCACATAATTATAATCCTTCTGATTAGTGAACAGACGACTAACAATTCCCACATTATTATCAAAAGAACGATATGAGAATGGAGCTAAATTCCAATAAAAACGTTCTTCATCCCCATTTTCATAATACAATTTATAAAGTTTAGGAGTAGCCCAAATGAAACCATAAGAATAACCCGGATCATTTTTTCCTACTACATTGGTTTTTGAGGAGAAATCACCACAAAGCAAACCAATTGTATTACCGGTTCTACCCTCTGCACGTACGTCTCCGGTTCCATCACCAGCAAACTCTGCTTCCCAGATACTTTCCTTCGCAGTAGTATTATATTTATCTGAGCACATATCGATAAAGACTTGCCAATAATTATCGGCTAGCCCATGACCACCTTCATTTCTAACCTTCTGTCCAAAGAAACTTGCCCGTTCAAACAGTTCATTCACATTACTCGGAGCAGGAAGATTATCTCTGTAATGTTCACCAGCCCAGAAAAGATAAACTCTCGCAAGAATACCCCATGCTGCTGATTTTGACACTCTTCCCGGCAGATAACTCAATTCTGCTGCAGAAAGCAGTCCACCTGTTTCAGAATCGGACACTTCTTCCATTTCTTTAACAATGAAATCATATACCTCATCTTTAGGTGTACGCGCAATATCCTTATTATTTACACTTTGAGAAGAGTAGGTAGACTCCGTTTTCAAAGGCACATCTCCCCAGTTTTGTACCAAATTAAAATAGTAGAAAGCACGCAAGAAACGAGCCTCTGCCTTAAATTGAGCACGTTTATCTTCCGAAATATCAGGCACAGCGTCTATCTTCTCCAAAAACATATTGGCACGCTCAATACCGTTATACAGAGTAAACCAAAGTCCTGTAGTTGCCGGATCACTTGACGTAGCGTTATTACAAATAATACCAGAAGTAGCAATACGGCCTGTAGAACCTGCATAGCAACTTAAATCGTCGCCCGCTGCAAGCAAATAGTAATCACCACCATAAAAAGTGGACTGTCCGATGGTCGCATACACTCCTGTCAAGAAATTACTGGCTTCCGTTTCATTTGTAAAGTAATTCTCAGGAGTAATTTTATATGGTTCCTTTTCCAAAAAATTACAGGACGACATCACTGAAGCTGCAATTAATGAAAGGAAAGTATATTTTATCATTTTCATAATATCTATTTTTTCAAATCTATTCATATCAGAAACCTAAAGTCACACCAAAGTTCACTGCATAAGCACGAGGATATGCAGAATAGTCCAATCCCGGGGTCAAAGCACCAGAACGTATAGATACTTCAGGGTCATATCCTGAATAACCTGATAAGGTCCAAAGGTTCTGACCAGCCACATATACACGTGCACTTGCTATCTTCCAGTTCTTTAATACCTTTGTAGGAATAGTATAACCTAAAGTCAATGTCTTCAAACGCAAGAATGAAGCATCTTCTATCACACGTGATGATACCACATTATTGGAACTTGAGTTAATTGCTCTTGGAATATCACTTTCCGGATTCTCCGGTGTCCAACGATTCGCATAGCTGGCAAACTGGTTCAACTCTTTTTTTCCATTCGAATTTTCAAAGAACAAACGGTTGGCGTTCAATACATCATTTCCGTATGACCACTGGAAGAAAATACTCAAATCAAAACCTTTATAAGAGAAGTCATTGGTAAAACCACCTGTATGAATCGGTAAGCCACGTCCAATGAAAGTTCGGTCATTAGAATCTATTGTTCCATCTCCGTTTATATCTTTATACTTGGGCATACCTGGCTGAGTCTTATTTTCCCCAGAGAAAGCAGCTCTTCCCGGTTTCAACACATAGGTATCTCCCGACTGATAGAAGTCATCATACTTGAATGTTCCTTCATAAATATATCCATACATCATTCCCATAGGATAACCTACCTTTGCAATATAGGTCGGCTGAGAGTTATAAGACTGGTCAAAATAAGCTGCAGTTAACAATGTTGACTGATTTTCAGACAATTCCAATACCTTATTTTTATTAAATGCGATATTGAAATTGGTGGTCCATTTGAATCCTGCACGGTCAATGTTAACTGTATTCAGGGTCAATTCTATACCATGATTTCTTACTTTACCAATATTCTTCATTGCACTAAAGAAACCCGTAGTTTGCGGCAATGCAGCATCCAGCAACAAATCTCTTGTTGTTTTCCAATACCAGTCAAAATTAAAAGAAATACGTTCATCAAAGAAACCCAAATCCAATCCTACGTTCCATTGTTCTGTAGTCTCCCATTTCAAATCACTGTTCATTAAGGACATAGGTACCATACCTACACTGTTCAAGTTATTTTCAAACGGATATACACCAGAAGGAACACTTCCGTTAGATATATATGAACCTTGCTTAGCTTTCAGCATGGACAATAATGCATAGTAATCATATTCACCCACACGGTTATTACCTGTCAATCCCCAACTAGCACGGAGCTTACCGTTTGACAAAACTTTTGACAAAGGCTTCAAGAAATTTTCCTTACTGAAACTCCACGCTGCTGAAGCTGAGGGGAAGTAACCAAAACGATTTTTCTTACTGAACTTAGAAGAGCCATCGGCACGGAATGAGGCAGTTGCATAATATTTTGATTTATAATCGTATTTTACACTTGCCAGGAAAGACATCATAGACCAGGAAGACTTCAGAGATGTAGTGGTACTAGG
>OLIX01000097.1_pt1 | contig 92266 bp, 91 predicted proteins | sample 1601331 | NCBI WGS metagenome assembly OLIX01 (sample SAMEA2452120, study PRJEB22498) | human gut metagenome | biome: human feces; feature: human gut; material: feces | place: Australia | collected 2012 | reverse complement strand
CTAGATATACCCGTAAATAAAGGGTTTGTCAACCACACGATTGTAGATTAATAAATTAAATAAATATGGCGAAAATAACAATATCGAAGTAAAAAAAGAAGTTCCTGCTGAACATAAAAAATATTTAAAATCTGTCGTAGCTTTTGCGAATGGTTTTGGTGGAAAAATTATTTTTGGAATTGAAGAAAAGAAAGATTCATTTGAAATATGCGGACTATCGGGTGATGTTTTTAAAATCAAGGATTCCATCACAAATTCAATATTTTCAAGTATTGAACCTCATATTATTCCTAGCATTGATTTAGATACAATCGAAGATAAAACCATTTTAATTGTGAATGTTCCATCTGGATGGGATCGCCCATATCATTTAAAAGCAGAGGGTGAATTTGATGGTGTTTATGTACGCGTTAGTGGAACAACAAGAAAAGCTGATCGTAATATGATCAAAGAATTGATGTTTGAAGGTAGCAACCGCTATTTTGATAAGATGATTTGTCCCGAATTAGAAATCAGTGAAAATAGTATCCAAAACTTATGTGATACCCTTTATCATAAAGCATTAGAAAACTCTAAATCACAATTTGAAAAAGACGCAGTTACGCCCATTACGAAACAAGATTTATTATCATGGGGAATACTTACACAATCAAACAATCATATTGTACCTACTAATGCCTATGCCTTATTAACAGGACATCCCGCATTGCCAAACCGTATTCAATGCGCACTTTTTAAAGGCACGGATACAACAGAAGTAATTGATATGAAAGATTATTCAGGACCCATCTATGAACAAATTGATTTTGCGTATAAATTTGTATTACGAAACATACGTTTACATGCTTCATTTGAATCTCTAGAAAGAAAAGAAACATACGAAATTCCCGTATATGCCATACGAGAATTAATTGTGAATTCCATTGCACACAGATCCTATATTGATAGAAACAGTATTAAAATTGCGATATTCGATGATCGTTTAGAAGTAACTTCTCCAGGAAAACTAGTTATGGGACAAACAATCGAGAAAATGAAACAAGGAAATTCTAATATTAGGAATGAAGCAACCGCGTATGCATTACGCTATCTAAAATACATTGAAAACTGGGGTCGCGGCATCCCTAGAATCATTAAGTCAATCGAAGAATGTGGTTTAAAACCTCCTGTATTTATTGGTGGAGAAACCGAGTTAAAAGTCATCATATATAGAAACAGTGTATTCTATAAGCCCAACAAAAAAATCGGGTTCAAAGTAAATGAACCTAATGGACCCAATGAACCCGATATCATACAACTCATTAAAATCAACCCAAAAATCACTCAAATAGAGCTCGCAAATCAATTAAACTTATCACGCTCAACTATTAAGCGCATATTAAATAGGTTGCAGCAACAAGAAATTGTAATCCGCAAAGGCTCTAATCGAAATGGGTATTGGGCAGTAAAGGAGTAGCACGAGGCTACTCCTTTTGTGTTATTAACTTTTATTAAGCTTGTTGTGCTTCTTCGTCATCATCATCGTTATCAACGTTTTTCCATTTACGTCCTACGAAGAATACTACGATTTGTACCAATCCAATAACAACCATCCAAATTGTCCATTGATCTGTCCAAGTCCATGCTAGACTCATGTCTTCAGTTACTAGGAAGAATACAACAGATACGATTGCGATTAGAACTGCAAGTACGCGAGTGAATAATCCACGTTTCTTTTCTTGTTCTTGTTCTTCGTCTTCATTTGTAGTTGCTTGTTGTTTTGTTTCATCATCCTCTTCTTCGTCATCTTCATCTTTATGACGTTTAGAGATCAACAATAATAATCCGAATAATACTGTTACGATTGCACAAATCAAGTTGATTAATGCCCAATAGTACTCTTGTGTTGCCTTTGGAGTGTAATCCTCTTCAACTTTTTCTTCCTCTTTAGGTTCAGCCTTAGGCGTTTGTTCTTCTTCGACCTTTTCTTCAGGAACAGGAGTAGGAGTAGGAACTACTCTTTGAACAACTGGCGGTACGCTTGGAGTTGTAGGTGTAGGAGCTGGAGTTACTGGAGTTGTATCTCGTGTAACTGTTAATGTTCCAACAACCTTTGTAATGTCGTAGTTAGAAGCTAATGTATTTTCATTTAATTTGTATTCAAATGAGTTTGCACTATTTCCAACCTCTGTTTGAGTTCCAGTTACATTATATGTAGCACCTTCACCCTTGACAAATCCATCACCACTTACTGTGATGGATGTGCTTGTTGATGCTTGACCATCATAAGTCTTGCTTGCAGTAGCACTTGTTAATGTTACTGAACGTTTTGTGATTTCATAAGTCTTTGTGAATGATCCAGTGTAATTTCCAATACCTTCAATAGTAATTGTTACTGTACCAGCATTTACTAAATCATCACTATAAGTTACAGAGTAATCTTTTTCAGCTACTAATTTTTTATCTGTCTTAGTATCCTGAACTGTTAATACTTCTCTATGCTCTTTACCATCATACTTAGAATCACTAGGATCACTTACTGTAATACCCGTCTTCTTTTCATCTGGAGTATCTGGTCCATCTGGAACGATTGACTTAGCTTTTACTGTTAATGTTCCAATTGAATCTTTACCATGTTTGTAGTTCGATTCTTTTGCACTTCCTGTCCAATTCAATTCATAAGTGTTATCTGAAGTACCAACGCTAGTTTGACTACCAGTAATTGTAAATTCTACTGTTTCACCCTTAACGATTCCACTTACTTTACCACCAGCTGTTAATGCAGTTCCATCATAAACCCTAGAATCAGATTCAGTTGTTACTGTATAAGTCTTTGGTGTAATTGAATAAGTTCGAGCTGCTTTTCCAGTGTAGTTTCCAATACCTGTAATTGTCACTGTAATTGTTCCAGTTACATTTGTGAAATCTGTAGTTGAATAAGTCACTTTGTAATCTGTCTTGGCAACTAATTCATTTTCTTCTTTATCTGTAACTGTAGGAATCCACTTGTGTTCCTTACCATCATATACTTCATCACTTGGACTCGTAATTGTAACTTCTTTATAAGTTTCAGGATGTTCAGGATCTGGTGCAATTGACTGTTTAGTTACTGTCAGTGTTCCAATTGAATCCTTACCATGAGTATAGTTCGATTCTTTTGCACTTCCTGTCCAATTCAATTCATAAGTGTTATCTGAAGTACCAACATCTGTTTGGCTACCAGTCATTGTTAAGTTGACTGTTTCACCATCTACCAAGTTATTAACCGTTCCACCAGCTGTTAATGCAGTTCCATCATAAACTTTAGAATCTGTATTTGTTGTTACTGTGTATTCTCTTGGTAGAATCTGATATGTCTTAATAAATTCACCAGTATAGTTTCCAATACCTTTAACAGTGATTGTTACTGTTCCAACATTGATTAGATCTCCACTGTAAGTTAATGTGTAATCTGTACCTTCAACTAATGTTGTATTTAACTTAGAATCTGTTACTGTTAATCCATTGATATGTTCATTTCCATCATAGATTGAATTTTCTGGATCTGTTACTGTAATACCATTCTTTTCATCATCTGGATTAATTGACTTAGGAGTAATTGTCAATGAGCCATCATTTACTACAAATCTTACTTTTTCATAGTTTGTATTTGTGTTCGCAAATTGATCAGCCGCAAGATTCATAGGATATGTACCAGCTTCAGTACCTTTAGCTTCTGCAGTTCCATTGAATGTGAAATCATCTGTTGTATACTTACTTCCTTCAGTGATTGTTACTTCATATCCACTTACTGACTTTTCATTTCCATCATATTCAACTGAATCTGAACGACCAGTAATCGTTACGACTACTTCACCATCTTCAGCAGTGACTATTAAGTCACCAAATTTAACTTCGATGTTGTAGTTAGAAACTTTCGTATTTGACTTCAATTCATATGTGAATGTGTTCTTGCTTGTACCAACTTTTGTTCTAGAGCCAGTTACTTTATAAGTTGCACCTTCATCCTTAGCGAATCCATCACCACTTACTGTTACTTCATCTTTTGTCAATGCAGTCTTGTCATAAACCTTAGAAGCAGATCCACTTGTCAATGTTACATTACGCTTAGTGATTTCATAAGTTACTTCAAAGCTTCCTTCATAGTTTCCAATACCTTTTACTGTTACTGTTACTGTTCCAGCATTAATTACATCTTTACTATAAGCTAATGTATAATCTGTACCTTCTACCAATACTTTATCCGTCTTAGTATCTGTAACTGTCGGTTTGTTCTTGTGTTCTTCGCCATCATACTTAGAACCTTCTGGAGCTGTTACTGTAATACCAGTCTTCTTTTCATCTGGAGTATCTGGTCCATCTGGAGTAATTGACTTAGGATTGATTGTTAATGATCCATCTTCGACTACAAATGTTACCTTCTTAAAGTTACTATTTTTGTTACTAAATAGATCTTTAGTAAGGTGCATCTGATATGTACCAGCTTCAGTACCTTCAGCCTTAGCTTCACCTGTAAACTGAACATCATCCTTAGTATACAATTTGTTAGAAATATCAGTGATTTCATAACCTTCTACTGAATGTGGTTTCCCATCATAAGTTACACTATCTTCATGACCTTTGATTGTTACTGTTACTTCAGCATCAACTTCAGTAATACTCAATGTACCTTCATTCTTAGTAATTGAATAGTTAGTAGCTTTAAAGTTTTCACCTTCAGTAATAACGATTGTATTTGTGACTTCACCTTCACTTACATATGTAACGGATCCAGTAGCCTCAACTTTTGTTACTTCACCATCAACGAAGTTTCCTTCAATTTTAACATCTGGTCTAGTTAGTGGAGTTCCATCATAAGGTTTAGAAGCTTTTTCACTCGTTAATGTTACTGCACATGGATTAATAACAAGCTGTCCATCTTCTGCAATTTCAAATTTAACATTTGAGAAGTTTGTATTGTTGTTAACAAACTGAGTTGCATCCAAATTCATTTGATATGTTGTAGCATCTTTACCAGTAGCCTTTGCTTGACCATTTAATGTAAAATCTGTTGATGTATAAAGTGTATTACTAATAGATTCTACTGTATATCCACTTACACTTTGTTCTGTTCCATTATAAGTTGCAGTATCTTTATTACCATTAATTCTAACTGTTACTTCATCCGTAACTGGAGTAATGCTTAATGTACCTTCATTCTTAGTAATTGAATAGTTTTCTGGATTGAAGTTCTCTGATGCATTATAAGTAATTGTATTCGTTACTTCACCTTCACTAACATTCGTTACAGATCCAGTTGCCTGAATTTCTTTTACTTCATCTTTGACAAATCCACCAGTAATAGTTACATCAGGTCTAGTCAATGGAGTTCCATCATAAGGTTTAGAATCTGTTTCACTCGTTAATGTTACTTCACGTTTAGAAATTGTTAGTTTTCCATTAATCTTATTTACGATTACTTTATCTGTTACATCAACACCATCTTTAGTAACTTTTGCTATACCAGTAATTTCAGTATTATAAGTACCAAAATCTTTACCTTTAGCTTCTGCTGTTAAACCAGTTACTTCATATCCAGCAGTAACATCTTTAATTCCTTCAACTTTCTGTACTTCACCATTATATTGAAGTGTATTACTATTTGCGGTAACTTCAATCACAGTTTTCTTAACCCAAGTTGCATATAAATCATTACTTGAATCTGCATTCACTCTGACTTTATCACCAACTGCATATTTATCATTACCCTTTTGAGCATCTTCCATTGATGTTGCCCAACCAGCAAAGTAGTAATCTTCACCTGGAGCTGTATAGCTTAAATCAGATGTATTCTTTAAAGTAACTTCTTTGTTATTCAAAATCGCAACACTATGATCTTCACCATTACCATAACCAGGATGATAAGTTAAGATTGCCGAAGTTTCTGAATCACCAAATACAGCTGTTAAAGTAATCACATTCTTGTCATCTGCCAAATCTTTATTTACTTCAAAGTTTTGACCAGGCTGATATACATTACCATCTAATTGCCAACCTAAGAATTTCTTACCTTCTTTTGTCACGCCATTAGCAACTGTAGCTTTAGCACCACCCGCATAAACGTTGTTATCTTTTGGAGCTTCTACACCATCTGCTACATACTTAACTTTAAGCTCACCATTGTATAACCACTTACCAATAACGTTAGTATCTTTCAAAATAGCATCATTCGCATTGAATGCTACATTTGTCATATGACCATTTTCATCTGCCACATACCAACCTGCAAATGAATAACCTTCAATGGCAGAAGCACTTGGCAATACTGTACTTGCGATTGTACCAGCTGCAACTTTTTTAGTACCCTTATCTACTGTACCTTCAGGATTATTCAAGTTATAAGTTAAATTGATCTTCTTAGCTGTCCATTTTGCGTATAGAGTCACATTTTGTGCTGGCATCTTCTTACCATTAAAATCAAATGCTTCCCCTTCACAAAGTTCATTATCATACCAACCATCAAATGTATAGTAGTCTAGCAATGAACTTGGTCTTGCAGGAGTATAGTTTTCATTTGAAATACTTTGCTCATATTTCTTAGAAACTGTCTTATCTTGTTTACCATTGTTAATAAACCTTAAGCTATATGAATTACGAGTATAATAGAACTTAGAATTATTGTACTCGCCATCTACACCAGGATTTCCATGAGAATATGTAAATCCTGTAATCGCATAACAATCCTCTTTACCAATAGTTAGATAATCACTGCTAGACTTAATCACATCTGTATGATGCAATTCATAATTCGTATCTTCTATATTTCTCACGTAATAATATGCTTTATAAGTATAATAACCACTTGTGCTCCATAATGTAGAGTCCTTCATTGGCATTGTACTTGTATAAGCTAAATAAAGGCTACTTTGTCCATAATACGAACCTTCTCTGATTTGCCAATTTCCATTTCCGTTATATGTAGGCCATTCTTTTTTCGAAATACTTTGACCCCATTTTTTAGTGATAGTTGTATAATCTGTTCTTGAATTACTTCTTTCTTTAAAATGCATTGTATACGTTTTTCTCTTGTAGTATACATTTACAATTGTCGAACCATCACCCTTGATTGTTTTTTGTTCAATTGTAGTTGCAGTAAAGACTTTATCTTTTACACTTTCACCAAAAATATTCTTGCCTTGAACTGTATAAGATTTTTCGACAGCTGCTGTCTCTGATCCAGTAAGACCTGTCTTAGTTTCAGATTCATGGAATGCATATTCATCATCATCTGCATTTTCCCACCAGTGAATAACTGTATAGTTAACTTCTGCTGCTTTCCAATGAGCTGTTAAATTCATTGGAGAAGTAACTGTTGCACCATTTTCAACCTTAGTTAAACCATTGTACCAACCATCAAATGTATAACCTGGCTTTGTAGGAGTTGTAGATTTATCTAGGACTAGATTGTCACCGTGTAATACGAATTGAGAATCAACAATAGATCCACCATCTGAATTAAATGAAACCCAATAACCTTCTTTAATAATTGCGTATACATTTACAGAAGTTTGATCTGCTGGAACTGAAATCTTATCTGCGATATTTTCAATTCCATTCTTTTTAGCTGCCCAACCAACTAATTTATGAGTTGAATCTACTTCATAAGATACAGTTGTAAAATCATGTGCTTCATGATCTCCAACTTTTTCTGTACGCATAATTTGTGATCCATCTGGATTTAAGAAGTATACATATAATGCTGCTTCATATCTAGCTGTAATTGTACGTGTTGTAGTTTCAGTAATTTCTGCTTGTTTACCAAAACCAGTAAATGAATTACCAGCTTCATCAACCCAACCTACAAATGCTTGTCCAATCATATCTGGAGCTGTAGGAGCAATTAATGTATCCCCAGACTTAACAATCTGTGTACTTACTGTTGTACCATTCGCAACAAAGTTGAATGTTGTTAATGGGACTTGATTTTCATTCGTAATAACATAAATTGAGAAATGATCTGCATCAAAGCTCTGTGCATTTGTAGCTACTTCAGTTACTGTACTTGCATCATTCGTAACGTGGTAAACATTTGTTTCTTGAGCTGTAGTTGCTACATTTTCAAAACTGATATTAACAAATCCATTTGGTTGAATTTCAACACCATCTTTGCTTTGAATCGTAACATCTAATGCTACAGCTGATTCAACTTCCATATTCTTTTCAGAAACCGTTTCTTCAACTGCATTTAAGATAGCTTTTCTTGTAATACGTTTTACAACAAGCTTAGAATCTCTTGGTAAAACACCCTCAGCTGCTGTTGCATGAACAACTACATCACCAGCCACCTCACTTTGATCAAATGCCGGATACTCCGGCAATTCCTCTTTTACTTCCGTTTCCGGATCCGGGTCTGCCTCAGCATCATCTTCATTCTTTTCTTCCGTCTTAGCAGGTTCAGTTGTTTGATTCTCTGTTTCAGTAATCACTTTCTTATAAACAAATTGAACACTTACAAGATCTGAAGTCACACTTAGACTTGCCTGATCAGCACTCACTGTTTGTGAATTATTGACGATTACATCTTTTAATGTATAACCATCAAAATTCAACATAACACTACTATCTGTATTTAAGCCGTAATTTAAATCAAAATCACGATATGTAGCTGCCTGTAAAATTGTTCCATCTTCAGCCACATAGCTTAACTCTACAGATTTCGTTTCTGGCACTGCAACCTCATTTGCATCCTCTTCTTGTACTTCACTATTATTTTCTACAATCGTAGTTTGTTCCTGTTGTGGTTCAACAGGCTCTTCTTCTGCATTTACATAGTAAGAGTTTGCTAGTCCAAACTGGATTGCCATCGCAAATGATAATACAATTGCTGCCGCTCTCTTCAAGTTTTTCAACATACAAAGCCCTCCTTCTTGATATGGTTGTAATCCCTTTCATTATCTGATTTTAGTATAGGCTTTGTATGGTTATAGACCGGTTATATAATTTAAAAATCATCTTTTTTTTAAAAAAGATCTATTGTCCTTACGACAATAGATCCATTTCACTATTTTCCTGAACTTCCAAGTTTTCCAGCCATTCTTTCCGACTCCATAGACTGAAGTTGTTCAAAACTGATCTCTTCACTTTCTAACTGAGGCATACGCAATAATACGCCCTGACAAATCGCCTTTTCATAAGGATAAATTATCGCATCTTCCTTATATTCTACATCTTGCTTTTTAATAACCACACGCTTTGTATTCAAGTTTGTAACTGGCGCCATATACTCACCACGATAACCAGAATCAATAACACCACTTCTTTGTGCAATACCCTTAGTTCCTGTTGAACCACGTTCTTTTAAAATCATCACAAACTCAGAATCAAATGCACTCGCAACACCTAATGGAACTAATTTTGTTTCATGAGGCTCAATCACCATATAATCTTCTTCAAAACATGGATATAAATCATATCCTGCATCCTCATAACGCTTTTGTGGAACTTTAGCCTCCGGCTTAACCTTTGCCCAATATAATTTATTCATAAATCTCCTTCTTGTATATTTCAATTAATTGTTCTAATGAAAATCTAGCATTTGCACTGGAAGTCGAAGGACAATACACTGTTTGAATATTCGGAAAATATTTCTGCATCGTATTATAACTTGTCTTTCCATTACAAATAACCTTTTCAATATTCTTATATCTATCCAATAATTCCTGTATATCATTTGGCTCTATATCTTTGATTTCACTATCCGCACTCGTCTTTCTTATACACGAATGACAAATATCCCAAAGCGCAATATGCGATATTTTTAATAATTCTATCTTATCATTTTCTTGATACAGACTTTCTAGTATCTTCCAAAACCTATTTGTCTTATTCGCATAATACATCTGTTCTTTTAAACTAATGACACTTGGCATTGAACCCAAAATCAATACTCTAGAATCTTTAAATACAATGGGATCCAATCCAACTATTCGTTTACACATGTTCCGTAAACATCATAAGATTTGGCATCTGTAATCTTTACCTTCACAAAAGTACCCAACTCTAAAGGTTCTTCACTTGTAAAGATGACCTGACCATCCACTTCATCCGGTGCATCCGCAGCACTTCTTCCACGATAACGATCTACCAAGCCTTCTTTTTCCTCAACTAGAACTTCTATGACCTTACCAATCTTTTCTTGATTCTTTTCTTTTGAAATTTCTTCCTGCACAGCCATCAATCTAGCCAAACGCTCATTTTGGATTTTTTCATCAATCTGACCATCCATATCATAAGCAGGTGTATCTTCTTCCTTCGAATATGTGAAAGCACCCATACGATCCCATTTTATTTCCTTGATGAAATCTACAAGTTCCTCAAATTCTTCTTCCGTTTCTGTAGGGAAACCAACAATCATAGTTGTACGCAAAGTCGCATTTGGAAACATCGTATGAATCTTATCCACAACCTTTAATACATCCTCTTTTGGACCTCTACGATTCATTAATTTCAATAAACGATTATTCGCATGTTGCATTGGAATATCGAAATAAGGAACGATTTTTTCACTTTCGCTCATAGCCTGCAATACATCATCCACAATTTCATCGGGATACATATATAGAACACGAATCCAATGTAAACCTTCTACCTTTGATACTTGTCTCAACAATTCAGGAAGCATCAATTCACCATAATTATCCAAGCCATATTTTGTCGTATCCTGCGCAATCAATGTTAATTCCTTAACACCAATACTTGACAAATAATTGACTTCTTCCATAATATCCTCAATTGTACGTGACTTTTGATCTCCACGAATCAAAGGAATCGCACAATAGGCACAACGATTGGAACAACCATCACTAATTTTTACATAAGCCTGCCAAGGATTCCCCGAAATCACTCGTTCAGCCTTATCCAATAATGTATCTGAACCCAAAATTTTTTGTAGTTGACTTGCCAAAGTATCATATTCACGAATCGGGATAACCGCATCAATTTCAGGAATTTCTTCCCTTAATGTATCTGTATATCTTTGTGCTAAACAACCACACACAATCAACTTCTCTAAGTTACGCTCTTTATATTGCGCCATCTTAAAAATTGTATTAATACTTTCTTCTTTGGCACTTTCAATAAAGCCACAAGTATTCACAATAATAGCCTGTGCATCTTTTGGATTAGCCACAATCTCATGGCCACCCCTTTTGATCATACCCATGATTTGTTCTGAATCCACCAAGTTTTTACAACATCCCAATGATACAAAACCTATTTTCATTCTTCATCTTCTCCTTTTCGATGATAAATCATACGACCTTCTAACGCAAAAACACGAGGCCCAAAATGACCTGGCTGCGTTGTATCTAAACTTTGCTTCATCATATACATACGAGCATCTAGATTATCTAACAAAGTCAATACTTCTGCTTCTGGAATCATAGGAAGAACAGGAGATCCAAACTCCATCTTTCCATGATGTGCCAAAACCATATGTTTCAACAATAAAACACACTCTTTATCGTTTACACCCAGCTTTTCAGCCACACGATCCAAACGATTATTCATAATACTAATGTGCCCCAACAAATTCCCCTCATTTGTATATTCAGGAAGAACCGGGCCACTCAACTCATCAATCTTTCCAACATCATGCATCAAGATACCCGCAATCAATAATCCCTTATCCAAGAATGTATATTGTCTACAAATGTCTAAAGCAACACGCGCCATACTAATAGAATGATAGGCAAGTCCTCCCACAAAATTATGGTGGTTTCTTGTAGCTGCTGGATATGTATAAAATAAATCTTTTGTTTCTTCTAACACTTCTTCAACCACACAATACAAATTTGTATTCGTGATTTCATTCATCAAAATCTTTACTTCCTCTTCCATTTCCGTACGAGTCATAGGAGCAAGGCGTACATAATTAGAAATATCCTCATCTTCTAAGACTGTCATCTTTCTTACACGCAACTGAACTGCATTTCTATGAATGATAGAATCTCCAATCACTTCTACAACTTGTCCAGCTTTATATTGTTCAATCTGCTCATTCGTTAAATTCCAAAATTTTGCATCCAATACACCCGTTGCATCCTCTAAAATCAAAGACAAATAAGGCGTATCCTTCACGGTTTTTCCCTTGTCACATTTTGAAATCAAACACTTAACATTTACTTTTTGTTCCTGTGTAATCTCATTAATTCTCATTCATTTTCCCCTTCCAAAACTTCTTTTATAGCCGATATATTAAACCCTTTGCGAACGCAATACGTTTGAATTTTTTGATTTCTCTTTGGCTGATCAAACGTTGCATATAAACGCTTCGCTTTCGCAATCGTTCTTTGTAGTGCCTCATCATCATTTTCATCCAATTCAATCGATTCTGAGACTTGTTTGGCAATCTCAAACGAATATCCTTTCGTAACCAATTTATTAACTAAAGTCTGTCTTTGCATACGACTCGACTGTTCCTTGATAGAATGCGTTAAACGACGAGCTAACTTGGTTGCATTGCTACGCTCTGTTTCTTCATCAAGACAAGCTAGTGCTGCATCAATCATATCATCTTGAACCCCTGCTTTTTTTAATTTTGAATAAATCTGCATTTTGGGCTGTCCATACGAATGCCAAGCTTGTGCCTTATCAAACGCATAGTCTTTATCATCAATCCAATGCCGTTCCATAAATTCATTCACAATCTCTTTAGCTTGATCTTCATCCAAACTTAAATATTGCTTACCATACTGTACCATCTGATACGATGTATAATCATTTGAAAGCACACGCTTCTTCATCAGTTCAAACGCTTTATAGAATAACTGCATATCCAAATAATTGTCAACCAAATAGGCATCTAACATTGTATCCTTAGTGATTTTTAAATCAAAGAAATCCTCTGTAGGAATCATTACTTTGACTGGTTCATTATCGCAATCTCGAATCACAGTTAAACGCACAAAATCATCCACCATACGTATGCGTTCCACATGATATGCACGCTTATAATCATCAATTGCCTGATTATAAACACTCAAAGCCTTATGTGCAAACATACTCTCTGTATAAGGAGCTGTTTTTGATACACAGTATTCTCTTAATGCATCTCTTTCTGCTTTGGATTTACTAAAGAAAACATCCCACTTTTGACTTAGTTCATTGGCATCATCAAAATAATATCCAGATTTGCCTTCATCCACCAAATCTTTCAACACTTCATCACGACGGCCAAAAACTAAAAGGCCACTAGCCAAAGCCTCAATATATGTCATCCCCTGTGTTTCTGATAAACTAGCTGACACAAAACAATCAAAAGCTGCATAATAATAGGCAATATCTTCCTTAGGTATTTTGCCAGTAAAATGCACACGATTCTCTACATTATATTTCTTAGCGAGATCCTGATAATACTCCATATCCGTACCTCCACCTACAATAACCAAATGTAAGTGCGGATCCTTATTTTTACAAATCGCTTCGATGGGAATTTCAATCGCCTTTTCCTTGGCAATACGTCCTACAAAGACAACAATATGATCTTCTTGACCAAAACCTAACTCCTCACGAATCCTTTTAACTCTTGTTTCATCCAAATTTTTACGATCATATTCCGATAAATCTAAACCCGTTGGAACAATATAGATAGGTGCCATCACACCATATTGAATCAATGCTTGTTTCGTTTTTTCACTAGGTGCAATAACAGCTTGAGAGCCATTGGCCATGACACGTGAAAATGCACGAATAAAACTTTTGCCTAATTTTTCTACAGAATCAAATTCAAGCGGATTAAAATAATGCGTATAATCCTCATACATTGTATGATACGTATACACAATTGGAATATGTAATACCTTAGCCATTTGACGACCAAACATACCCACACCCGCCTCAGTTTGAATATGAATCACATCTAGATCCATCTTTTCTATATAGGCATCTGCCGTAAATTGTACTGGGCTTGACATTTTATATCCATAAAATTTTTTTATTTCAAGACCCGGCAAACGAAGAATATGTCCATCTTCATCTTCTGCAATTTTTACTCCCTTATGATTTGTGATAATAAACACAGTGTGTCCTAACTCTTCTAAAGCGTGTTTAAGGGTTGCCACACTTGAAACAACCCCATTAATATCTGGTAAATATGCATCTGTAAACAATCCAATTCGCATACCCTACATCCCTTCTAAATTGATTTTACTTTCTTTTCTTTCATAATAATTCTTAACAAACACAAATAATATTCCACCAATAATCAGCACTATGTGATACGTAGAAAAACGCCATAATACAAGTACAGCACCCGTTAGATCTTTCATTAAGCTATTAAATAATAATGAAAAGACAACTTCCGTACCACCACTTGCTCCAGGAATTGGAATAAAGCTATTGGCCATTGTCACAAAACTTGATAAGGCCATAACATCAATAAATTCATTCATTTTAAGTGGAATATGCAAGGCTAGTGCAATCACAAAAGGTAAAGAATAATAGAGTGATAAACGTACAACATTTATACATACACAAAGAAAAATACTTTTTTTATCTTTTGCGAGCACCTTAATTTCACGAGTAAAACTAGTCACTTGTAAAGTCCAAGAATCCAACGTTTTTTCTGGATTCTTTAATATATGTAGCTTTGTTAATACCTGAACTAAAATACGTGAAAGCTTGATATATAAGTTTGGAAATAACGCAATCGTATATAATGCTACAACAACCACCGCATTTATAACATATCCCAACAAGATAATATTGAACCACGCAGATTGAGCACTATAATATGCAAAACGCAAAAGAAACAGAATCGATACATAAGCCATCATTGTGGTCTGATAAATAATAAAATCAGCCCACAACAAGCTTGCCCCATCACTCACTTTGATTCCTTGCTTTTTCATAATATAGGCTTGAACAAACTGTCCACCCGTACTACTTGGTGTAATACCTGAAAAGAAAGAACCAATAAAAGCTACAAGCATTCCTTTACCAGGTGTATAATTCTCTGTATATTTTCTTCCTAATACATAATATACAAATCCCCATACCGCAGTAAAAAGAACTCCCCATAATAATACAATGACAAGGCTTAACAGATTCATTTGTGAAATGCACTTTACAACTTGTTGATAATTATCCTTTAGAGCAAACCATAGGGCAAATCCCGTTAAAGCAAGAATAAGCAACAGATTTAGTGCGTACTTCTGTTTTTTCATAAAAACCCCTATTTTTTCTTATTTAATAATTCCTCTTGTTTATCCTTATATGCACTCAAATAAAATTCTCTCCACATATTCAATACGTGTTCTTTCGAATAGAATTCACTCAATAAACGACTTTCATTTTGATACTTCGCGTATACATCTGAATCATTTTTCAACTTTAACAGACAATTTTTAAAACCATCATTACCATTCGCATGCATATAACGATTAAATAAAATATCTTTATATAAATCCAAATCACGAAGCACCAATGGAACATGTAAATTCACCGCTTCTAAAATAGTCATTGGGAACAATTCATTATAGCTTGGCACAAAAAGCACATCCGCCATATTATATAGATCCACCATTTCTTCTCTAGGCACAATGCCTAAGAATTTACAATTTTCCGGTGGATTTTCCTGTAACTTCTTTAATTCTTCGTACCCATCTGTAATGCGGCCAAATGAAAAGCCTCCAGCCCATACAAATTGTACATCTGGCATTTCTTTGGCAACATTCACAAAATCAAGCACACCCTTACGCGTTTGTACCTGTCCTGCACCCAATACTACAAAAGCATCTTTAGCTACACCATACTTTTTTCGAATGGTAGCACACTCATCATCGGATTTGCGATAAAATTTTTCCTTAGATACATAGTTAGGAATATAATAAATTTTTTCTCGATCAATACCATATTCTACTAATGCATCAATAAAGCTTGGATTTACAACAACCAAGCGATCTGCACTCTTATAAAATTGAATCAAATAAGAACGGAATACATTCAATAATGGTGCTGGAATCTTTAAGCTACCTTCTAAAGTATCTGGCAAAAAATGACAATAAGCTATATTAGCGGCCTTATGATTTTGCATCTTTACATAGAAAGTAGGATCCACTGTATGGAAATGCTGAATATCCGGTGTTTTTATCCAATTGTTGATACCCACTTCAAAAATATCACTAGCGCCTTCTTTAATAAGATTGACCTGTTCTTCATAGGCACTGCCTACACCTTGACCATCCACTTTATCTGCACTTGAATACATTATAATTCGTATTTTATCTTCCATAAAAATTACACTTCTTTCATCTTTATTATTATATCTCATCTACTATTTGTATGTCCAACTTTCAAAAAAGCAAATGAAAAGCCCCTTTAGCGGGGCTTCTCAAGAAAGTTTTAAGAAAGGGAAAAACTCCTTCCCTGCCCATAAGGGGTTTATAGCAGATTTGTGATTTACGTGTGATTTGTTACGTAATTCAAGCCCCTTTTTACCCATTCTAAATCAAACAAAGAGAGCTAATTGCTCTCTCTAATTTTTATTGATCTTTTTGTTCAGATTTTTTATTTCCATAAGCAAATGCTGTTACAAGGCCAACAACAGCAGTAATAATAGCTGCAATACCATAAGCATCTTTATCCAAAGCAATTAATGCAAAACCGCCAACAATTATAATGATAGATAAAGCAAAACCATATCTCTGGCCTCTTGTATACTCTTACTTTGAATTTCTAAATAACTTTTTTCCATACTTTGTCTATGATGAGCTTGATTTTCCGCCATTGCTAATATTCTATCACCAGCTCCCGGAGTTGTTTTGTCATACATCGCAAACTCTTCAGCAGGAGGTAATGGTCCAGAATATCTTTTTTCCATTACAAGATGACTGAGCAGTTTATTTTTATCCGCTTCAGGCATAGTTCTAATATGCTCTTGAAGCTCAGTCTCTGATTCATTAGATAGCTCTTCTTGTTCCTGTTCTAATTCCTTTTCTGAATTCATTTATTCCTCCACGTAAATCATCTCCAACTTGATTCCAATCCGACCGAAGTGTTCTACTATCATCGTTAAAATCTTTTATTTTCTGAAATTTAACGCCAGAAGCGCCTATGTCAATTAGAGTTGATACCCCTTTTATGAACTCTGGCGTTAAAAAAGAAAGTACATTCTTTTTCATGCCAATTCCTCCTTCTCTATATTTAGAGTATCACAAATTTTATATATTTTTTCAATCATTACCTTTTTTTTATTTTTTACCAGAAAAAAACGGGAGAGCCGAAGCCCTCCCTACAGCTAACAAAAATAGTTTACTAGATCAACCCTAGTTATTTAAAAATACTAAGCAGCTTGTTTACAAGCTTGATCAACAGTTTAACCAGCTTGTTGATCAATCCACCATCGATACTCTCACCTTCTTCCGGCTGATCCGGATCTTCTGGTGTGTCCGGTGTATCTACGATTGGATCTGACATGTAGTAGTCCAAATCGTGATAGGCTACGTTTTTATCCAACCCTCCGTAAGAAGTATATTGGTGCATAACGGCATAATCCGCAAAATCGTCCTGGCATGTACCATCGTTAGTGCCCCAGTTAGCTACCCACTTAGGATAGTTTGTAGGACAGTATGTCTCAAACCAATACTTGGTTGAGTAAACTCCTGTAAAATATCCTTTGGCCTTAAAAAAGTCGCAGAATACTTTACAGACCATCGAGCAGTGCTCTTTGGTAAGATAGCCATTCTTCTGTTTCCAACCGTCGGCGTCTTCCATGTCCATCCATACACCCATTTGGATATTGCGATCTTTGATCAAGTTGTAAGTGTATTCTGCCTGCTCCAAGGCCGACGCCTCATCACCGCAGTAATCATAACAATACACTCCATAAGGTATGCCTAGCTCTTCGAGCTTATCTGCAAACTGATCGAACTTTTTATCTGTGGTCGTCCACCAATTGGCTCGTAGGATGACAAAATCATACAGCGTAAAATCGATATCATCGGCATTATGTTCTGATACGTCGATGCCGACCATTTTCACCGATTCCGGAAATTCTGGCTTTTCCGGTTCTTCTTCTGGTGGTGTAACTGGATCTGTTGGCTTTTCTTCTACTTCCTCCGGTGCAGTAAATGTAGCCCAAGGATCTTCGCCCTGCGTTTCTGATCCACTGACCGCAGCAAAATATCTTACTCCGTCCTCTACCCAAGATATATAACGATGGCCATTTCCGATCCACTTTTCTGTGTATTCTTGCGATTGACCGGCCATGAATCGTTTTCCTGTATCTTCGCCGTCCGGAGTTCCTTTACGAATAATGATATTGTCATGTGTAAAATGAGCAACACCATTTTCCTTAATCAGTTTAGAATCATCATACCCGATATCCTGTTCTACAGGGGCAAAAGTCGCCCACGGTTCAACACCTTGTGTTTCGGAATTAGATACCGCCAAGAAGATATAATTATCTCCCTCTTTCCAAACTATATATCTATGGCCATTACCCACATATTTCCAGGCATACGTGATTTGATCGCCGGCCATATATTTACGTACAACACTACCAGTAGGACTATTTAATCTTGCTTGTATATTGTCGTAAGTTAAAGTGGCAACTCCTGTCTCGGCCTGTAAATGATCTAAAGCATTTTCTGCGAATTGGTTAGGTCTAAAGGCCGTATCAAAAGTAGCGGAGTAAGGCAATCGTACAATATTAAAAGCGCCTCCTGCAGCGCCCTGATTTTGTCCTAAGAAATTACCGTAACCTCCACCTGCATCGCTGTCAAAAATAGCGATATGGCTTAGAGGAGTCGCCGAACATTCTCTAAATACTACGATATCTCCAGCTTGTAATATGTTGACTTCTGAGTTGCAGTTCAAGATACCGTTAGATCCTCTTAAATTCCATATGTCCTTGACATAGCCACTGGACGTACAATGGCAAATAGGTTGACCTAGATATTGAGCGTACTTTGCGTAACCGTCCCAGCATTGGGCTCCGTAATAACCATCGATATCATAAGCTTTGCCTAATACTTGATTTTTAAATTCCTGATAACTTGGCATATTGTCCTCCTATATATAAATAAGGAGAGTCAATCATCGGATTGACCCTCCATCTTTAAATACTCTTTCCTGGATCTCTTCTTTGCAGCGTTCCATCTCGCTGTTGTTATTGCCATCCAGTGCGTGGCTCAACAAAGCATGGAGCGATTTAAGCGTGAGCGAGTTGATATCCTGTTGCTCGATCATCGACTGGTTGTCATTGAGCAACTTACTCTCGCATTTCGCCATACGGTCCTCAAGCTTTGTGAGCCGTATGTTTTGGTCCTTATTGGGTTTACTCGCTAAATTGATCAATTTACCTACGGCTACAATGGCAGTGCATAAGCTCCCCAGAGTGATGATACCGGCGACTAGTGCATCGATGGTCATATTACTCTCCGGCGGAGCTATCAGTCACCCCGCTCTTTGACCAGCCTCCGTTAAAGCCATTGACCGCAGCCTCGATCAGCGTTTCCAGCTCCGTAGCCGATACATTGATACCCTGTTCGGCCAGCAGCGCAGATGCACGATCAATAGCCATGTCCAGCTTTTCCTGTCCGTGCAGATCCTTACAGATCTGTTCCACATACTGCACGGTCGTAGATACTATATCCTTTTTAGTCTGTGTGTCGATATACTGTGTATATAGCTTTTTAATCTGGTAGCCGATGACTCCGGCCACGACCATGACAATTGTTCCAGCTAGTTGCAATACGGCCGGCATCAATACTTCCATTACTTGTTCCATACTATTTCTCCTCCACAATTTCAAAATATTGTCCAATCAAAGCATCAGGTGAGTAATTCAGTTTTACCTCCTGCCCATACATTTCTTCCGGCTTTTCGATGCTGCCTCGTTTGCAGAGGTACAGTTTGTCTTGCCAGGAGTAGTACTTACCATAGATATATGTAAAGCCACTTGTGGTCACTGACTCTGGTACCGGTATTGGATCCTCCAAAGTGCCCTCATGCTCATCTTTGTCTAATTCTTCAAACAGGGTAGGGTCTTTACCAGGCCACCAATCACTCTGTTTATTGTGTCCTTTGGCGCATTTCCATAGCTTGTCGTTGTAATTCAAACGCTGACCTTCCGGAATCCACACACCATCCTCGATATCTTCCCATTTGTCAAACAAACTCTTATGCTCGATAGCATCCTCATCCGGCATATTGTCAGCGGCATACTTTAATGCAAACCCCTGATCGTCGGTAAACGGATCTTCCGGTACTTTTTCTAACGTGATTTGATACACCGTTTTCTCATCGTCCCCGACACGCATATTAAAAGCTTTAACGATCGTATAGCCCTCATAGGTCGTATCGGCGTAGCTAAACGACTCACACATTCTAAATGCTCCAACGATGTCATCCATGCCTGCCTCGCACATAAAGGTAACCACCAACTGCTCATTGATCTGTTGGATCAATTCGTTGCATAAAAAGATTGGCAGTTCGCCGATGAGAATATCTCTTGACGGCTCTTCGTAAATTGGTTCTTCTAAATTTTCATCCATGACTAAATCCTCCATAATAAAAAAGCATGCAGAAAGGAGATCATACATGCTTTACAAACAAATATTAAATGACTGGTTAGCAGATCAAGAGATCTACAAAAAAGGCGGTACGTTTACCGTCTATTACAACGTCGCACACAATCAAATACTGCCTCATTTAGGTAATATGGATGTTGAGCAGATTGATAGTGAGATACTGCAGGATTTTGTACTTGGCCAATTGGATCATGGCCGAGTTGACGGTAAGGGCGGCATCGCTAAAAGTTATGCTGACAGCATAATCAGCGTACTCAAACTATCTCTCAACCGTAAAGATCTCGAAATCCGGTTACCCTACAATCCGCCTAAGGAGGTCGAGATCTTTGACAAATCAGATCAGATCGCATTGATCAATCACCTCCAAACTGAGATCAGTTATAAAAACTTTGGCATCTTGTTAGCCATCCATACCGGTATCCGCATTGGCGAGCTCTGCGCTCTCAAGTGGTCGGACATCAACTTTGACTGCCAACTGCTCCACATCAACAAGACTATGAGTCGGTTATACACTAAAAAGGATGGATCAAGGCTCGTCATTACGTCGCCCAAGTCAAAGGCGAGCATCCGCACCATACCACTCAACAAATGGATCATGCAGTTTGCGGTGTTGCTGCGCGGTGAGCCGGATGAGTATTTGATCACCGGTCGAGAGCAGCACATCGAGCCTAACAAGTACAGGCTGTTTTACAACAGAGTCTTAAAAGAGCTTGAGCTACCGCACCATAAATTCCATGCACTCCGTCATACCTTTGCGACACGCTGCATCGAGTGCGGTTGTGATTACAAATCGCTGAGCCAACTGCTCGGCCACAGTAATGTAGCTATCACTATGAGTATGTACGTCCACCCACAACTAGAGTTAAAGCGTAAATGCGTTGAGCTATTAGCTGATTATTATCAGCATTAAATGTATGACATTTACTGCCGGATCCACGGGTGGAAAATACACAATAGACCTCAAGCATTATCATCACGCGCCAACCGGATACGATGGAAATAACTACTATATGGGAAGAATCGATGGTGCGGGCCCCGACTATGTAGAAACAGATACATCTTTAGGCTATGCTTTTAGTGGTGGTTCAAGCAGTGCTTCTGCTACTAGGCATTTTGCCACTTCGTACTCGCTAGATAAGAAAAATATTCAATCTCCCTACGTCGCCGTTTACTTTTGGCGTCGCACCGCTTAAGTATGACTTATACTGCCTTATCTGAGGGCGGTGAGTACTATCATATATTAAGCGCGGATGAGCTTGCACCACATAATCACCCGGCTAACAACTTTGTGATCAATAGCACTGGAGGCAACCATATAAATGTCGGATCCGGAAGTGGCATAGTTTCCTACTGGACTAATAGTAATGCTCACACAGATATGTCAAAAGGTGGAAAAGCACACAATAACACTCCTCCCTATAAAAGTGTGTACTACTGGCGAAGAGTTAGCTAACCCGATGCCAATAGTAGACAACCTTGTAAGGCGGGGTGTTGTTATGAGCTTTACCCTCGCCTGAGTATTGTACGGCCTGTCTGTATGCAGTAGTTCGGGCTACCGTGTTGGCATAACCACCATAGACTTGCTCATTGATGGCGTAAGCATCATTATACCCACCAACTACCGCATTATCAGTGCCGAGAGTTTGAGCGTGCTTGTGCTTGCCGTTTTCGTCAGCAGTTAATTTATGGTAATACTCGCCACCCGTTCCATTGGCCGTAAAAGTCATACATTAAGAAGACTTGTTTAAGTATGACTTTTACTGCTGGATCTGAAGGAGGCAAATATCAACATGTACTTACTCAACAAGAGCTACCAAAGCAAGCCGTAGCTAACGTAAATAGTCAATACGGTTTTTCGAAATCAGCATGGTTTGTAGGCGCTGGCTGGCAAGGCAATAGTGGCCAAAGCGATCAGCCTTTTTCCCTTTTACCTCCTTACAAATCAATTTACTATTGGCATCGCATTAGCTAATCCGATGCCAGTAATAGACAGCTTTAGACGGAGGCATATTGTTATGCGGTTGGTTTCCTCCCGTCCCATTGACGCCTCTGCTACCAGTATTACAGGTATAATGCGTCCATCCAGCACCGCCGCCATTAGTAGCTACAAGGTTAGTTCCATACTCATAAGAAGTCTGATGGGAGTGATTTGCAAGCTCATCTACTGTTAGCTGGTGCCGGTATTCACCGCTCTCTGACAAGGCCGTAAAAGTCATACTTGTACTACCATCATTTCCCGTGCCGGCTCCTATTAAAAATCGTCCAGGTGCGAACTGCTCCCACGTACCTCCAAATTGGGTACCAGGGTTTGTGCCGGTCGTGTTACTGATGACCGAGCCAACCGGATAGATAAACTTACCTATGGCCTGTTTGGCCAACGTACCTAGTGTCAAATTACCCATCAGATTGATGGCCTGTCGGATTCGAGCTGGTAAGTTAAGGTCAAAGTAGCTGTCATTTGGTGATTGCATGCCGACTGCCATTGAGTGACCGTTGGCTCCAAAGTTCATGAGCGCAAAACTGATATCAATGGATTTTTCAATCGTGTAAGAACCAAAATAGTCAGTAACCACAAATCTAAACTCAAAGGCGCTGTTAACGTCAAACGTCCTTGTCGATAGATACTTACCACTCTTAACGTAGTCGGTGTATGTGACCAGGTCGATCCATGACGCACCACTCTTATACTGGATCTTAAACGTATGGGTATTACGGTTGTTTACGTTAGTGATATTATACGCGTAATTAAAAAGCGCATAGGTACCCTCATCACTGGCAGTACCGGAGCTGTTGGCTCGTGTAACGGTTGACTGCGTGATGGCAGGAGCGCTATACGCTACTACATTGACTGTTTTTGTACTTGTGGCTGTACGGCCACGGCTATCGGTTGCTGTAACTACGACAGATATGTTACCGGACGTACTTAAAGTACCCGTTGTTACGGTCGTGCCTGAATACGTAAACCCATCACACGATACACTGACACTCTTGATAGTAGATCCGTTAGATCCGGATGCGGAGGTCACGATCTTTAAGGTCGATTTGGTTTGTACGTAAACGCCAAACTGACTGGCTAGACCTGCTGTAGCCTCACTGATCGATACACTTGATATCGATGGCTTGTACGTTGACGGTACTGTCGCTGTTAAAGTACACGTCTTATCACCGCCGACTTTACTTGATCCGTTATACGTCTCACAGACGATTGTGATCAACATGGATGTATCGTTTGGTATCTGTGAGGCCAATGACGTCGGTATCGTCCATGACTTAGTGGTCGTACCGGATGCCACTGTACCAATGGATACTTTAGACTTACCACCATCCGTAGAGTAGTACAACTTGTGGCTAAATGACGACACGTAAGGCTTGGTCGTAATCGTAACCGACGTACCGATATCGGCCGATGTCTTATTAACCGATGGCGTCGTCTCACCTCGTGAGTCATAGCTTAATGATCCACTAGCTGTACTTGACTGCTGACCACTAGATCCGGCATTGACAATCATGTACACCGATATACTTACCGATCCGGCACTATCGGATACAGGTACCGTAAAGCTTGAGCCATTGGCATAGTACCAGGCTCCGGCACTGTGTACGGTCGGACCAAATAACTGCTCATTGCGGACTGTACCATTTACATTGATGATACAGTTAACGGATGCCTGCGATCCACCGGGAGAGCAGTATCCCCAATACGTCGATATCGTAGCATGACTGTCTCCGTAATTACGGGTAACAGTTACTCGACATGACCCCTGATTGGATGTCTGCCAACCGGGGCCATTAGTCAACCAGTAAGGTATGTTAATTGTAGTCTGTGTTACTGACATACTATGCACCTACCTTCTTGAAGTCCAATGACCCATTAGGGCGCGGACTGAAAATAAAATTACCGATGCGCAAACTCGTAACGATATTGGCATCGGTAATATAAAGTTGGTTATTTGACATATAGGCAATCTCTTGCCCTGCCTGTTTAAAAGATATGCGGTCATTTTCGATGGTTAAGGTAATTGTATTCCCGGTTTCTCCGAGTTCTATCGAGCCACCTTTGAACCGTATATATTGATACAGCTCCTGGAACTTGGCCGAGTTATCAGCGTTTACATTTTCCAAATCAGCCTGAAAGCTGTTAAACTGCATCGTAAAGCTGTCCTTGGTCTGTTCCAATGCAGTCGAGATCGTACCTAACAGGCCATCCGTCTGATCCTTTTTGTAGTAATCCTCCGATACCTCGGTACGGATGGACTCACTCGTCTTTTGGATCTCCGACTGCATCTGCTTTTCGGCATTGGCGATCTGCTGCAAGGCATCGGCGTATGTAGCCTTGACGGCCTCATAATCGGTCGATAACTGCACATCGCCATACTGATAGGTCAAGTCATTAAAGACCGTGACATCGACAAAATACAGACTGTCCTGATTGCCAAGCTGATATCCTGGCATCTCGTCAGACCATGCACTCGCCGGAGGATAAGTCGTCGGTTTAGATGGCTTGCTTGTAGCCAACTGATAAAAGCGGTAGATCCCCTGTACATCGGTAACAGTAGCAAGGGTAATCACATCAAAGGCTAATATCATATTAGTACCCCCCCCGATAGAGAATCTTCGGGAGCCGGCGTCCACGGTGTGGCCTCTGTGCCGAGTTCAAGCTTTAGATTTTTAAACGAGTAAGAGGCGTTTGATTTACGCCATCCCGTTAGATAAACAATCTGACTACCGATAGCAGATGGCAGCTCATCAAGAGCAGTCAGCTTAAATTCAAGATGTGCCCATTCTCCTTTATCAGCTTTATAATGGCACCGGGCAATTGATGTCATAGAATTCGTACTGTTTGATTGTTTGATTTCCGCCCGGAGGGCACTATCATTAGCGTAATTGTTATCTCTGATGTCCATTGATAGGATATAAGGCTTTCCTGGTAAGATACCGGAAAGCCTTATTTTTTGGTATTCAATCAGATTCCAAGATTCACTAGGTATGGATTCTAAGGTCATAGTAACTGTATTCACACCATCCTCAACCTTTTCGGTCAATGTGATACCTGTACCACCATTGGTATTCCAATGCCACCCCGTTACTCCTTGGTTGGTATTCAGGAGCAAATTACGCCCTGTTGGTTTTAATTCAGCCATACTATCAAGCCTCCAATTGTGCACGGTAGGTTACCGTACTTTCTTCTGATCCTTCGCTGATCACCCGTGTAATACCGGTTGATACAGCGGACGTCTCATTATTGCGGTACCACTTAACCGCTCCAATAGCCGTGATCTCGGGCTCCGTTAACTCGTCATTGCCTTGATAGACACGAGCCCTTAAAGTCGTAGCGATACCACTGTTTTTAAAGATCTGTCCAGCTGAGGACTCGATGATCAACCGCAAAGGCTGATCGGCATCCGCACCGTCTACACCAAATCTCGATACAGTGTAGGAGGTGGTAGACTTGCCATCGGAGTAATTGACTATGGTGCGAGTCCATAGATACTGTCCTTGCGCTACAGTCGGTATGGTCGTTGACCATGTACCGCTTGGCACCGTAGAGCCGCTTGTAGATACCTGGTATGTCACGGATGTGGATGTAATCGTAATCGATGTACCGTCCTTACCGTCCTCTCCCGGTATCCCTTGTTCTCCCTGCGCCCCGGTGGCTCCGTGAGTACCGATAATCACTGGTGTGGTCTTTGTCGATGACCCATTGGTGTAGGTAATCAACTCATAGCTCCACAGATAGCGTTTAGATGTTGACGTGGTCTGTGGTGTAGTCGTCCATCCGGATGTCGAGGTCGTGACACCACTTGAGGATGCACTTGCCAGGTAGTAATTAGTGATCGACTTGATTCCGTTACCGGCAGGCCCCGTTGGTCCAGTATCACCGGTCTCGCCTTTATCCCCGGTGTTACCGTAAACACCAATCACACGTTTGGCGCTATTCTTGGACTGACTATTGGTATATGTGATTTTTTCATAATTCCACAGATACTTATTAGTCGGTGTCATTGCCGGCACATCTGTACTCCATGAGGTAGGCGCAGTGGTATTTGATGTAGATACCGCATAGTACTCAGTAATAGATTGGATACCCACGCCGTCAGCTCCATCCGCTCCATCTGCTCCTGTATCCCCCTTGTCGCCCTTGATCTTGCTCCAGGAGTACTTGGTATGGTCCGTACTGTCCGCCACTTCAAAGTCCACGTACTGACCGATATAGGTTTTGTTTGCGCTATCCGTGGTACTAAATCCACTAGATCCATCGGCACTGGTAGCGTAGGCAATATGCAGATAGCTCGTCTTGCCATCCTCGCCGTTAGTACCAGGCGTGCCGTTAGCACCATCTGACCCCTCGAACTTTGACCATGTGTAATCGTCAGGATTCTCACTGTCCAACTCTGTAAAATCGACATACGTACCGATATACTTGTCCGGCAGCTCTGTCATCTGTGACGGCGCGGGATCACTGACCGGCGAGTATTTGACATGAAAATACGATGTTCGCCCATCCTGTCCGTCTGCCCCACTGCGGGACACGCTGTAAGCTACGGTCTGCTCGCCATCGCTATAGGTTACTGTGGTACGAGTCCATAAAAACATACCAGGCGCTACATTAGGCACCGTATCGGACCATTGACCGGTTGGTACCACAACACCAGAGGTATGTGCTTGATAGACCACCGATTGAGATATGATCGTTACACTTGTACCATCCTGTCCGTCAGAGCCATCCATCCCATTACGGGATACAGAGTGTTGCGTCACACTCGTACCGTCACTGTAGGTGATTACAGTACGTACCCATAGGTACTCACCCGGCTGCACCTCCGGGATCTCTGTCAACCACTCACCGGTTGGTATAGCGGTGCCACTATCGGACACTTGGTACGTGATCACTTGATTGGTAATCGTGATAGATGTTCCATCCGTTACGGCTGCCAGTGTTATCTCGGTCATGGCCCTTGTCTGGCCATTGGCGTCAATCGCCACAATCCTGTAAACCGCGCTTGGATTTAGACTCTCTCTTGATACACTCAACGAGGTGCCTGTATAAACTAAGGCACTGTTTTTGTACCAGTTAACCGTAAAGTTACTCGTTACGTCCTGCGACTTGTCTCTCACATACGCCGTAAGCACCGTATGATCTACACCCTCTGGCAAGATCAGACCGTTACTCGATGACACAACCAATTGATAGGTTTTATTTGCGTTGATCATCTCTTGCATTTGTGTCAGTAGGTCACTGCTGATTTGGCTCTCGATTTCCGTAAAATTGTCTAACACGGTTGAGCACTTTGTCCGATCGGTAAAACATATCTCCTGCTCCACAATACGAGCTTGCAGATACAGTACCGGCTTAAACTCGGCATCCTCGATCGTGTAGGTGTCACCGATGTTACCATCGATGTAACCCTGTACATCGTATGAGTTTTTCGGCACACAATTCTTGCGCAACTCTGCCAACGCCTGGCCATAGAGCATATTGACGTTGTCCGTTTCGTAGGACCACATGTAAGCGATCCATCGGTCATTATCGGCGCCCATTGCTAGACTTGGAAAGCGCTCTCTGGACTGCATAGCCCGGATATCTCGACCGTTGGCCTCGTGCCAAAATTCAAGATTTCCGTCTGCGTCATACTCTTTTTTATCGCCTAAGCTTGTCAAGGTCAGACCGTCTGTACCGGTCGGCCTTATGGCCGTGTAAAGCTCCGTGATATCAGACGTTTTGGTAATGCCCTCGATGCCTTGTCCATAACGGATGATCGTACCACTCTTGTCCTCACCGATACCCTGATAATTGTCAGAGTGTTTGCGGTATATGTTGAGTGTGATTTGCTTCAAGCTGTAGTCATCGTTGAGCTCCGTGATAAACTCCAATTCCGCGTCAAAGACGTTTGCCGTGCTAAACAGTCGGGCAAGGATGGTTTCCTGTCCTGTCCACTCATGACTGATGCGTTTATCCGATACCTCGTTAACACCGATGACAAAGGTATTTTCAAATTGATAGTGCTGTATATACTGCACAATACTTAACGACGTGCCGCTAAAGCTATCGACTGTCTCATTGGTGAGCTCTAACGTCAGGCCATATGCCTGCATATAGATCTCATGTTCGGATTTTTCCACGTGCACAATCGTGCAGTAGTAGTCATGATTTTTGTATCTAAATGAGCAGTGATTACCCTCGACAATAAACTGTGCGTCGTCATGATCGGCCAGAGTACGCAGCTCAAAGGTGTACTGTGAGCCTTGCAGATAAGTGTGTAGTACCTCATCCCAGTACGGCGCACATTTATCCACACTGTTATCTAAAAAAGCGCAGACGGTATCATCTGCGCTCAATATAGCAATTCGTACATTTTCCATTATAGCCAGGCCTCCCTGATGCGTACCGTGATGGTTGGATCTTGTGTCACCCAAGACGACATATAAAAGCGCACTTTGGACTCACCCGGTGGTGCTTTAAAGTATTGGGTGCCCACGATCTCATCATCCTGTTTCGGCATATTGTTCACATAGATCTTGGCGTACTCGCCATCGATTGTGACAGTTGATCCCGCGCTATATCGATTCGGCACGTCTCGCCATTTCTCCACGTTCAGCTTTTGGAAATTAAAGACATCGAATCCAAAGTAGGTCAGCAGTTGGCTACCACTACGATTGCCCCACTGCTTGCATGCAATTTGGATCTTTTTACAAACCATATTCTCGACTTCCGGCACATTGTAAGCTGGGTATCCGCCCCAATAGAAAAACTGGATCTTACTGCCCTCTTTTTTGATATCGCAGTGACCCCAATCCCAGTACCAGGGATTTTGTGTCTGCAAGTGGCTTGTGGTGTACTCATACATCTTGACCACCTTACCGGCCATCTTATCTGTTGGCTTGGCATCCGGATTGTGGACAACTAAATCATAGTAGGCCGTATTACCGGATATATCGCCCTTGTGCCAGTTAACGCCACAGATGAGCTCGTCGTCCGCTGTCAAAAAGGATATAGACATTTCACCGGTTTGCCCCATCAAGCCGGCGTAAAAGATCAGATGGAAGTAGGCATAAAAGTTTTTACATCCTGCCTCGCCTTCGGAGTCAACCGGTATTGTCACGGTACGCAATCCACCATTGGCATCGCCCTTGATCGTGCCGGGTGTGCCTAAGGTTAGAAACTGTGTCCCAAACCAGGTCTTTGTGGTCAGTGTGCCATCCGTACCATAAAGCGGATGCATGGCATCATGACCGCCTACATCATCGGGTGCAGAGATAAAATCAGAGAGGTGTAGCAGTGTTTCATTCTGCTTGTACGTTTCCCCATCGACTTCTTCCCTTTTACCAAATTCCATAACTCCCGATTCGGCCACAATGCCAATATAGCCGTTGTCCTGCCGGTTGATGATTTCGTAATCGATACATGCCGGCATAGAGCCATCGTTATCGATCGTGGCCTCCAGGATACCCTCCTCATTGCGACTTGCCGTAAACTCTTTAAGCGTAGTCGCATATTTACGAGGATCGGGGCAGTAGATCTCAAACTCGCTGACAATGGCGTTTATCCCCGGATCAGGAGTTTCATTGCCGACCTTGGTACCAATAAAGTATTTGTCGGTTTCATCGGCAAATATGATCTGCACCTGTTCGGCCGACAGGATCTGATTCATTTTATTGTACGCCGATCGAAAGGCTGCATTGTCTTTGGCAATCAGCTGATAGCCGATGGTAATAGTACGGGGCGGATAGGTCTTGCCATAATAGACAGACCCATCGATTCCCGTTATTTCCTTTTCCTGGACTTCCGATTCCATCAGTTCACGTCCGGATACATAGAGGGTTTGATAGCCAGGGATCTCGTCCTCTAAATACACACCGTTATACTTCATGGCCTCGGCTGGCAGTGCCTTACCACCGGCCGGGCCTGTTGTCGTGTCAACAAAGTTGTACATGTCTATCTAACCCCCTTTATACGATCTTTTATCTTGGCCCTTGCAGAGCCCTCTTTATCAAAGTCATCATATGTGGCTTTAGCAAACTCACGTCCATTGACGTCTAACGGTACCTCAATGGTGTAATGCACATCATGGTAATAACTGTAGTCATCACTCAAAGAGGCGTTGATACCGGCAAAAGCCATTTTTGGATTGGACAACTGCGGTATGTCAAACAGACCGTAGGCGGCTTTATGCACCTTACTGTACATACCCTCGATACCGTTGACCAAACCCTGGCCGATCCACATACCGTTTTTAGCCATGACTTTAGATGGCGAGCCGATACGTGCCTTAGCCTGGATAGCCGCATCCGCAGCAGCGGCTAACTGCGCTGCGACTGCTCTGACCGTACCCAACTGGGAGCGCATACCATTGGCCAACCCAATACCGATATAGGCACCGGATGTATAGGCCGCGGACTGCGCGCTGTTGAGTACACTGATCATCGAGCTAACTGCGGACTGTGCGATACTTGGCAACTGCCTTAAACCGGACTGTACGCTCTTGGTAAAGTTTGTACCGATGGCTTTTCCCGCGCTCTCAGCCTCTCCCTGTGCCTCTCTAAAGGAGCTGACGAGTGATTGCATGGCAGCACTGCCTACCGAGCCAAGAGAGCTCAATGCGGAGCCGACAGAGCTTGCTACGCTCGTCAATCCACTGATAGCAGCCTGAGCCGACTGCGCTCCGGAGGCAAGTCCTGCAAACGCGGCCACCGCTCCTGTGATCACAAGCATGTAGCCCGTAAACACGGCTGTAGCCTGTTGCACTGCTGCGTTAAGCATGGCCATTGTCATGGTAAACGTCATGGCGCTCACTGTGGATGCAGCCAGGGTCGTAAATGCCTGCATGGCATTTGTCGCAAACGTTTGGATCTGCTCACTGACGGTTGTCAGCTGAGGACCTAACTGCGGTAAGGTTGTGGATAATGGAGTGACCGCTGCGTTGATCGTTGTCAATGCAGTAGCTGCCACTGTACCATTTTTGCTCACTTGCTTGATTCCGTCCGCAAATTGTTTCATTCCGGTTCCGGCCTCAGCCAATCCACCGGACATAGCCGTAACACCGGCCAACGATGCGATGACAGCAGCCATTGAGGCGGCCATATCGAACAAGTTTAATTTAGTGATACGTTCCAGACCTTTTGACAGCTCATTAAAGCCTTTTCCAGCGTTAAGTGCTGCCTCACCGATCGAGTCGATAATATTGGCCAAGGAGTCAAGTACACCACTAATGGCATTACCAATAGAGTCAATAATCTTGGACATACCGTCTGTTACGCTTGTTACAACGTCACTGACGGCCGTGCCTAAAGATGTAACTACCTCAGAGATGCCTGAACAGGCGGTTTTAACGGCGTTCCCCACCGACTCAAAAATACCCGGCAGTAAGCTTAGTGTGCTGACGATACCGTTGACTACAATCTGTACGATCGGCGCTACCGAACTGATCACGTTAGCTACGCCATTAAGTACCATCTGCAGTCCCTCGCCCTGAGATCCAACTAAGGCAAGTGCGGCACCAAACATTAAGGCAGCTGCGCCAATAGCCAGCCAGGTCGTTGGAGGGATCATGGCCAATGCACTACCTAAGCCTCTTAAGGCAATAGCGATACCCTCGCCGATTCCTTTGGCTAGAGTAGCCAACGCGGTACCAAGTGACTCAATCACCGGTGCAAGACCCTCTAATACCGACTTGATGGCTGTACCAATGGATTCAATTACGGTACCGACACCTTCTAAGGCTGATTTGATACCCTCACCGATTCCTTTAGCAGCGTCGGCAATGGCGGTGCCTACGGATTTAAATACATCCCCAACACCCTCTAAGGCTGTCTTTATGGATGTACCAACCGACTCAACGACACTGCCTACACCTTCCCATTTGGCCTTGATCTCGCTCGATATGTTTTTCAAATTTTTTGTTTCGACCGGATCGACTTGAGGCGTCTGTGATGGCTCCTTTGGATCCCCGCCACCTTTTATCTTTTTGTAAAGATCTTTGACAGTCTTTAAAGCGGACTTGGCGTTGCTTGTAAAATCTTTAATTTTTGACGTGGCCGATGATACAACCTTATATCCTGCATAGGCAGTAAAAAGGCCGGCTATCGCACCAGCAAAAGTATTGATCGTACCCTCGTCTAAACCAGCTATAAAATCTGCAATCTTATCGACTGCGATGCTTACTTGGTCAACAATCTCGCCAAAGGCATGTGCAAACGTCTCTATGATGCCGCTGTTAGATACAGCGGTCACCACGTTATTGATCGCATCCTTGCATGAGTTTAGTGCCTCTTTGGCAGAGTCGATTGCTCCTGTCTCCTTAAACGCATTCCAAGCATTAGTAACTATTGTTTTGAGTGTGTTAAAGCCACCTTTTATGTCCTCGACAACGCCCATGATGCCCTCGCTCAAAGCTGTAACATCGACTTGGCCAAGCAAATCAATCAAACCACTTACGGCATCGATACCTACCTGATCTAGCGCCTTCCAGGCAGGCTGTAGCTTATTGGACATGGTCTCCATTAAACCGTCCATTGCCTGCTCTGTGGATTTATAGGATGTTGCCAGTTTAGTAAAGGCATCATTCGTTCCTACTTTGCTGATCGCGTCAAAGAAATCTTCTGTCTTGACCGTGCCTTCCTGGACGTCAGCAACCAACTGAGATGTGGTTTTCCCCATCTCTTTAGCTACCGCAGCGATACCTGCCGGCGTTTGCTCTAACATAAGCTTGAAATCCATCCACTGTACATATGGCTTGGCTGCCATCTGTGTGGCCTGTTGGCTCAGAGTCTTCATGGCTTGCGTTGGGTTTTCCGCTGCGGCTGCAAGACCGCCAAAACCTTTTACCAGCTGTGTACAGTTTTTCGTTCCTACCGCGGCCAATTGGCTGTAAGTAGTAGCCATGTCCGAAGCACTATAGATAGACTGCTCGGCAAACTTTTGTAATTCAGCCTGTATGCTGGCGATATCACCTGAACTTTTCCCCAACATCTCCATGTTGCCCTGGAAAACCTTCCAGGATACATTGGAGGCATTCATCTCTCCGATAAGATTGCTAAAACCATTTGTGAGCGAAGAAAAAGCTTGAGACCCGATACCCGTAAGGACACCAAATCCCAAGCCGCTTTTTACTCGATCTGACAGGCTTTGACATGTTTGCTCGGCCTGTTTCATTGTGGAGGTAAAGCCTTTATCGACTGCGGATAATATGGCCTTGACTGTGTAACTATCCATTTGTTATACCTCCTGTTTTTTATTTACGTAGTAATCACGCAAACGAGTAATTGTAGTAGGTTCATCTTTTTCAGACTTACCTTCGTTAAGAACCCTTTTAATTTCTTTTTTGTAGTTAAAGAAATCCTCAAAGTTTTTGTATCTCGGTCTTGCCCGTTTGCCCTTTCCTTTTTCAGCCTTGACAGCGAAATTAAGAAAAGCTTGCCAATGCGCCCATCTCTCTTTGTCAATCTGAGCTAATTCGACTGACTTCATGAGTAGTCGATACTCTTTTAACGTCAAATTATCCACTTGGTCGAGACTAGTAAAACCTAGATACCGAAAACAATTGAGTGCAATCTCTTCATATAAGGCGTTCCAGTCTACTGGTTTTTCCTTTCTCGTTTTGCTTTTTCTTCTTCCAGCTTGTGAACTGTCTTCTTTGTACAGTTCGACGTCTTGAAAAAATCAATCACCTGTTCAAATAAGGCATCGATGTCTGTGCTTTCATCTTCCAAATAGCCATTGATGATACTTTCTGTCGCTTTCGGATTGCCGTCTGCCATCAACACCAATGCATCTCGTAAAGCGAGCACATCACCGTCCATGATGCCTCCCACCATCAGCTGCAGACCTACATCTACTCGGATTCCTTCATTGACCATAAATTGAGTTTTATTGGCCTTGGTCATAAAGCCAATACCAGCTTTAAAGCTGTAAACTTTATCCTTAATCGTTAATTCCATCGTTTGCATGATTCTTTCCTCCTATACAAAAATAAGGGGCCTTTTCAGGCCCTGCTTATACTATTTATGCACCTTCTCTAGCTGTATCTTTAAATACGTAAGATGCCAACTCTTGCTGCTCATCTGTTACCGTAGCGTACCCAGTAGCACCTGTTCCGTTAGGACCATAAGTCATACTGATTTCTGTGGCGTCCTCTGCACTTGTGCTAAGAGTTAACTCCGTAACAAATCCTTGGTAATACGTGGCTTTGAATTTACCGGCATTGTCCGTAGATCCTTCTTCGTCAAGGTTAACTTCCCACAACTCTACTACACTGCCATCGATTACGGCCTTTTTGATCTTATCAATCATATCGTCTCCTTTGGCCATGATCGATGTTAGGGAAATCTCCGTTTCAACGGCTCCCGGTGTACGGATAGGTCCGCTTTTAGTCTGCGTAATGTCCGCATCTCTGGATAAGCTGTTCTCATTTTCTGTCGAGAAAGCGATAGATTTTGCATCCGTGGTCTCCGCATCGACTAGCATTCTGTATAAATAGATGATTCTCTTACCCTGCACTGCTTCAAGTGTTTCTGCAAAACGCTGCAGATCAAAAGGACGCAATTTCAAGGCTTTAAAATCTAACTTCTTCATTTTCGTTCCTCCTTAGAAACCTGTAAGTTTAAAACTAAAATCAATAACACCATGCAATAAAGGAGTCTCTGTCGTATCGTCATTTAAGATTCGCTGATCACTATAGTTCAAATTCCATTTATAGGATTTTGTCTTTGTGATCTTAAACGCTACTCGTTTTATATCAAGCAACATCTTGGATACTGTACCCCGTTGACGGATGTTGTTATGCCAAACGTGTATCGTCTGACTGACATCGGCCAATATCGCATTTTTATAACCAAAATCATCAGTGATCTGGTTATCCGCCAAATATATAAAAGGGTATGGTGTATCTTTGGGCGGCAACGCACCGTCATAAACGTCATACCCTAGTTTTTTTAATTCGACCAACAAGGCCGAGAACAGTTCCTGTTGTGGGTCCATCATTTCACCAACTTTTCCATATCGGATTTAAACTGCTTTCCGACTTCTTGCAGAGCTGGTCGCATATAAGGCTGTGCCCCCATAAAGCGTGTGCCATACTCTACATAGCCGGCGTAGTTAACCGTTGCTTCACTTTCTGCCGTCAGACCAGAATCTTTGATTTCAAGCATAATGCTTCTCTTCAAAACACCGGTATCGACAGGTGCTTTCTCCTGTGCACTTTGCTGTAAGCGAGATCCATTTTTCTTGATGACCGTCTTAACCGCCTCTTTTTTCATATTGTCCTGTAACTTGGCTGTCAGCTTTTCCATACCTACTAATGAGATCCCTTTAGACATCATTGCGCCTCCGATACAATAAATGACTGTTTGACTCGCAATCGTCTTGTACGATCCACCCGATAGATCTTATCGCCAACGCGAATGTTGTCAAAGGTCTGATCAAAGTGATTTTGGATTGTTAAGGTCAAAGAGCCCTGTCGGATATCGCCGTAAACAAGCTTCATGGTTTCTGTCTGCGTGTCCATGACAGAGGCCATAGCCTTTGTTTCGGATACTTCGTCATCGCCATAATTGCCCGTTGACTCGTCATAGTCACCAGGTGTTACAGTTCTAAAAAAGATGGGTGTGTCGTATCTCATAAAAAGCGTATCCTGCCTTTTAACTCGTCAATTTGCTTGTCTCGCCATGCCTGGATGTCGTCAGCAAAATCAGCGAAGTCATTGTCCTTAAAAGACCATGACTCTCCCTCTACAGAGTGTGAGGTAGCGCCCTCTGAGCCGATACGGTTGTACCGTCTGACGGCAATCTCGACCTCGATATACTCTAACTCTTGTGGCACAACATCAACGCCCAAGAGAGCCTTTAAACGGCTCTCTGTAAGCGTAACGATTGTACTCAGCTGAGTGGAGTCCTCAGTCAACCCAAGCATGGATTTAATATCGTTAATTACCGCCATACGATATCACTCCTTACTCGGCAAATGTAGCTTTGGCAAAGTTAAAGGTTACAACAGACTCACCATCAACAATGACCTCAAAAGTATCGGTTTTAGTAACTCTAAAGACGTTCATGGCTTCCCATGCGATGTCTTTTTTCGATTCCTCACCATTTTTCTTAAAGGTCATTTTAGTACCGGTCTTCGTGAGTTTGAATGGGAAGAAATAGCCTTCCTGTTCGGCCGGTACGGCCTCGTTGAACTGTGTATAATCGGTCACGTGCTTTAAGGTACCGGTTACCGTACCATCAGCAAGTACCTTAACATCTTCCCCGATCAGCGAACTAATCCGCTTTCCGTATAGGGCCTGACCCTGAGTCGGGATCGTTAATACGTCAGACCCAATTATTCCCCCGAGATTGTACCTACGATAACGCCATCCAGTAATTCTGGGAAGAATACAACACCGGTCATGGCCAATGTCTCAACAGTGGCATTAGAACCTACTACATAGTGCGTCATACCGACCATGCCAGTAGAATCACCGGTCAAGTTGAAAGACTGTGCAACATCACCGGAAGATGCAGGTACGTAAGCACCGTTTAAGTTTTCTTTTGCAGTTGCGATCAGTTTACCTTTTGTCAAGGATGGCGTAACGACTACAGTACCCAATCCTAAGAAATCCTCGATATAAGACATACCAAAAGCAGTCTGCAAAGTGATTGGAGCCGTACCTAAGTAATCAGCCACATCATCGCTGGATACGAAATAAATCGGTGTAGCGTCCTGATCTACATAGAATTTTTTCAAGGCTCCCCAAGCAGCACTTAATGTAGTCTGCAAGTTAGTACCAGATGCCGTACCTGTACCCGTAGCTAACAGATCGTAGAAGTCTTTCTTGATTCCGCCCTGGATACCGGACAACAGTTTTTCATCCGTTTTATTAACTGCCAAGGAACGACCAGAACGCTGAATAGCCTCGGCAGTTGTGGCCTTACGGAATTTCTTCAAAGTAAGGTCGATTGTTTTAGCAACTTTCTGATTGATCTTAGTCAGGTTGATAGTTTCACCTTCGGCTACCTGTGCAGGAGTACTTTCCTGAGTCATCTTGTAGATCTTGATAGACGTACCATTGGCCATTGGAATCATTTCTGTGATTCCTAAGACTTGCTGCAACTCTGTGATGTTTGATGCCAAACGGCTGGCAAAGTCGATGGAAATAGCTGGTTCCAAATCGGTGGTAACGATTGTGTTAGTTGGCACAGCAAAGCGCTGCAAATTAAATTTACGTAATTGTCGTTTTAAATATCTCATTTTCTTTTCCTCCTATTGTTGTGTTTTGAATAGATCCATATTTTCGTTGATTAAGCGTTGACGTTCACGTCTGTCTTTAACAGCAAGAATTTCCTCTTTTGTGATTTTCTTATTCGTGCTTCCAGCAGTTGGGGCTTTACCCTTTAGGCGCTCAGCAACGGCATCCTGTACCGCTTTTTCGAAAGCTGCTGCAAAAGAGTCCACCGCATTTTTAGTAGCTTCGGCATCGGTGCTGATTAGGTTCTTGATCAGATCATCGCTAACATTGATGTGTCTGTCGGCTAATAAGCCCCTTGCAGTTTTAGCCATCTCACCAAGCGCTCTCTCATTTTTGAGAGCCGCAAGTTCTTTCTGCATTTCCTTAAATTCATGAGCTCGTTTTTCCTCGTCGGACATAGTTCGCAGACGTTCAGCCTCACTTTTTTCTTTTTCCTCTTTGTCACGCTTTTTGTTGACTTCGGCGGCTTTACGTCGCAAGGCCCTCTGCATATCTTCCTCTGTGTATTTTGGGGTTTTGCTGTCTTCTGCGGGATCTGCTTGTCCATCTTCCGGGGCACCGTCGTTTGGATCACCGTTGTCTAGAGTTCCGTCGGAACCTGCATCTCCCTCGTCGGCGAATCGCTGCAGATTAAAAGGTCTGCGCAAAGCAAAATTGTAAAATTTGGTTCTATTCGTAGATTTCATGTTTTTATCCTCCTTGTTTATGGTCGTGAATAGATGCGACACGGGCTTGATATTAAGGACCTCAAGCTTAAGGTCACCACGTAGCTTTTATAGTCTGTCCACGTCTGGACATAAAAAAAGACCCGGCTACATATCGCTCAGGTCGTGTTTTATAAATTTCGGTAGTTTCTGGTAAGGTGGATCTTTCACCCTGATCAACTCCTTTTTCTTTTTGCCACAAAAAATGCAGGTACGTACTCTAATTTCCGTCCTGCATTGGTTGTCTCTATCAAAATATACTTTTTGGACATTTTCTGTCCATTTATGGCTACACATTATTAGTTCCTCTGAAATTTAGTTAAATTTCTACCAGTCTGATACAGATACGTAATCGGGATACTGTGCTTCAACGCCTCTCACGCCGATCCGGAAAATGTCGATTGAGCTACCAGCCCAGTCATCAACATTTTTGATCCTTGCTTTTGGTGGATCCTCATACTCATACACCTCTGATGACGATAGCTGTAAAGCACTCATCAGTGTGTCAAACAAAGTAGATATTGCGCTGCAAACAATGTCCTTTCCTGGCTCTGCATACTGGGCATGGCCATCGATGGTGATTTCGCAATCATCATCGGTCTGATGGATGCTAATGTGGATCATAACCGCTCACCTCCGTTCGGGCATAAAAAAAGTCACCCTTACGGCGGCTATTAGAATCTAAACACTTTTAATAATTTCTTTTAACTGCTTTTTTAGATTAGCGGCATTTATACAATACGGATCATGCTGTACTATTGCATCGCACGCATCGTATCGATCCGCGAGCTCCCATATTCGTGACACAATAGTATTCTCGTCATTTCGATCATTGGGATCAGCAGAGTATTCCAAATCTTCCTCATGATCCACCCAGAATTGATCAACATAATCGCAATAACCAAGTGCGTCAAAATTATCGGCATGCAAAAACTTATTTGTTGTGTCTAAAAATTTTCTAAATTGCTCTGTCATAACTTCTTCACCCAGTCTTTCTTAATCGTTTTTCGAGGTACTATCGTTGTTAGATAGCCGTTGATATCGTCAATGACAATACCAATATTGTTATAAAACTTAACATATCTATGGGTCTCTAAATCGATATAGTTTACCGGCTTAGAGAGCGTGTCAAATATGTCATCCTTCGATTTAATCCTACCACTATTTAAGCGTCCCAACAACTGCTTGTTAAAATGTTCGGTGGATTGCCAGCCTTTTTTTGCGAACTCTTCATGGCACCGCAAAACTTTAATTTTAAATTCATCGTTGGTGTACTTATCTCTTAAGGTGATTCCAAAACCATTGTGATAGACTGCGTTATTCTCTATACGTAATAATGACGATCGATTTGCATCTTTCCAATCCTGAAAATTAAGATGGTGCGCAGAATAGCTATCTAGCCACTCATTGTAATCGTCATCGTCCATATACGCCGACGTGCTGCATCTGCAATGGGGGTGCATGGGTGGCATATTGACGCCTGCATTAGCTGTCTCAACCTTGAAATGATGCCCGTCAATTTTACGGCACACCTCACAGGCTGTTCCTAGCGCTAAAAAGGTGTACTCATCAAACCCGTTACGTTTAAAAGACTGCATCTGTGCCTCTGTCTGTACTCTTGCCATCTCGGTCACAAGTAAGCGATTAGCCTGGCTTTTTGTGACATCGAAGATCTTACGGATCTGGGGAATAAAATCTCTTGGGTGTCTACCGGCAATCAGGGCATTTTGTAAGATGGTAGACAACTGATTTCTCAGAGAAGCCTGTTCGGCCCATATGCGATCGCTAAATGTAGCATTGTGAAAAGATGCGTTCACAATTGCTTTGGCAAGCTCCTTATTGTTCTGGATAGACTTACCTAAGATACCGGCCTGTCTTTCAATCTCAGCCAGCGTCCGTCCTTCCAATTGCTCGGCCATAAACTTCTCGATTTCATCTGATCCCGCACAAAGCTCAAGACCAATCTGCGCTTTTAGAAGTTCCAGGCGATTGACCTTCATGGTCAAGTTATAGATACGCATTTCTTCATTAGCCTGATCTGAGAAGTCCTTTTCTTTGTCATACTTCTTAGCTTTCTCAGCGTAGGCCTCTATATCAAGCTTATTCGCTCTTCTTTTGGCCTCGGCCATGCTGATTCCCTCTTTATTAGCATATTTAGCATAAAAAGAGTAGATTTGATCACTGACCTCGGAGAGCATATTCTTGTAGATCCGTTCCAGATTTTTTCTGTACTCTCTTTCGTCCGTGATGTTGTGCTTCCTTTGCTCTTCTTCGCGCTCTCTCCAGTAGTCCTCGCTATTCTTCGGCATCTACTTCATCCCCCGGCAAATGGTTTTCTTGTTCATCCGTAGGCTCAAAGTACTGAGCGATGACCTTATCTGTGTTTGCCTCGGCCTCAATCTTGTCCATTTCTGCCTTCACGTCATTCACAATCGACAATACGCTTAACTGTGTCTCTTGGCTGACAATACCGCTCAACTGCTGGGCTATCTGTGCTTCTTCTTGTAGATTGGCAGGGAAGTTTTGCGTGAATTTGTATTCGACTTTTAACCAGTCATCGGCTGCCATGTTGTTAATGGCGTTGCTAAAGATGACCTTGTATCGGCGGTTCATCCCTGATACAAACTTACGTTCTTTCGTTTTGGCCAAGTTGGACATGGACAACAGCTTGTACTTGAGAGCAATGCCACTTGACGTACCAAAATTCTCATCGTTGATATTAGCGACCATCGAGTTTTGAAAAATCAATCTTTCCAATCGGTTGATCAAGTTTTCTTGTGTTGTATCTGCATTCGGCTTGTCTAAAAAGTCCACCTCTACACCGGACAGATCATCTTTTTCAAGATTGATGATGCGGTGATCTCGCACACTTTTCAGTTCTTCTTCGCTCAGCTTTGGTCCTAAGACCTTGAGGTAAGCATCAGCAAAGTAATCCACATCATTGGCTTTTTCCGATATGGCCTTGTTGTAGGCGTTGATCATTGAGTAGCACGGTTCGAAAATCGACATACGTTCTTCATTTTCGATAAATTCTGTAGCTGGGATATCGCTAAAGCCATGCACTTTTTCTTCAGTAAAGTGATAATTTCCATTGTCTGTAAAAAAGTAGATTTTAGATGAATCTCTTACCTCACCGTGTGTAAATCCCTCAGAATCTACTTTATAGCTTACAAAATATCTAGGATTCTGCTGCACGGTCTCGTCATACACCATAAACCCCTCTAACGGATTCAAGTACGTGATGGCGACCTGGCTACTCTCATCGTTGTAATAGACCTCGTACCCCTTACCGTAGATACTACAGATTCTTGCCAATTCAGCGTTGTTGTCGTCCTGGTCATTGTACTGATCCAGTAAGTTAAGGTACTCGGCCACTCGCTCATCTTGCGAGTTAACCTTGATTGGTACGCCAATAAAAAAACCGATCATGGTGTCAACAATGTACTTGGCAAAGTTGACCACGATTCGGTTATCTGGCTTATAGTTTTCTTTGTCCTCTTGATGCAAAATCGGATAGTCACCGATATACGCTTTTCGCAGCGTTTCATAGCGTGTTTCACACAGCTTTTTGTGTTCAGCGATCAAATCCTGCAGCACCGCTATGCTCATCTCTTTATCATCCGGTAGGGTTATGAGCTCGTCCGGTTGGATGTAGCTATTGAGCTTGTCCATACTAGATACCTCCTGTCAATATATTCAGCCTTGCTTTCGGCTTTCTTTCCTCTTCGATCGAGTAACGCAACATGGCCATCGCGTCATCAAAAAAGTTGACCGGCTCATCTAGGTACTCGTTAGTTTTCTCGTTCTTTTTCCATTTCCACTGCTGGATCTCTTTGATCGTATTCACACAGCTTGGATGGATGTGAATCTTGTGTAGTTTCAGATAGTCGATTTGAGCCCGTACACTGTTAGGCTCCTTTTTAACACCTCTTGCCTTGTATCCAGCCTTGCGCCACATTTTGATACGGTCCGGTTCAGCAGAGTCACACCACATCGTCAAGGACTTGTTAAAGTCTCTTTTGTTGGCCAACTCAATCAGCTCGCCTGTATCTTTTTCAAACTCATAAATCTCGCGGCAAAGATACAGCTCGCCATCTTTAAATCCGACCTCGCCAATACAATCGGCATGGTTGTATCCGAAATCCTGCGAGTTGACCATGTAGTCAAACCTTTCCGGGGATGTGTCAAAATCCTCAACCACGTAATTGGTCAAAATCAATCCTCCGACCTCGCCCCACTCACCAAGTCCGTAGATGCGGTAACCATCGGGGTCAACTTCTTTACGCCTCTCCATACGTCGGTAATACGCATCATCGATAAAGCGGTTATCCTTGTAGGTCGAATGATGCGTAAAGACATCAGGATCGGCGCGATCGAAAAAGTGCTTTTTGATCCAATGGCTCGAACTGACCGGGTTAAAGGTCAGGCGGATCTGGTAAAACTGTCCTTTTGGCAGCTCTCCACGAAGACGGTCGTCAATAATCTCGAAGTCGCTCTGTGTCAGCTCTGTGGCCTCCTCGATCCACACATCGGTCAGCTTTCCACGCTTTACGGCAATGGACTTTAACTTTTCTCGTTGTTTCTCATCGTTGACGCCACGGAAAAAAATTTGGTTGTGATTGGCGATACACTCTAAGCGCATATCGCTCGAATTGATGTACCAGTACTTTTTGTACTGCTCTCCGAACATCCTAAATATGGCTCCCTGTAGCTCAGCAAAGGTACTGTCACGGTTTGTCACGTCCGATTTTCGGACGCACAGCAAATTACGACCTGGATCGGACATCAGACGTAGGATGTAGTGCTGGGCGGTGTCAACGGACTTGCCAGAACCGGCAGACCCTTTCATGACGATGTATCGTTTTTGGCTTTGATCGGGGTCTTTAAAGATCCGGTTAGCCTTAATCGTCAGATCCATAATCCACCTTGATGTTAAGTGTCATATCGCCATCCAAAGTCAATCCATCTTTAAACATCCCATACCGCTTACCAAGTAATTCGGCCGCTCGAATACGGTCTTTTTCTTCCGGGTGCTTTTCAACGACAACCTGGTATCCGTCGCCGTTAAGCTTTAACACCTCTGATTTTGAATTACCACGCATCACCGAAGTGAGGTACTCCTCGACCTCCTTGATATCGGCAGTATTTTCATCATGTATTTCGGCTTGCTTTTTTTTGATGTACTCTCTAACATCCGGCCTTTTTAACAACTTGGATGCGTTGGATCTCGCCGTCATATCTGCCTTGCATGTCTTATACACACGTTTATACGCCGCGCTGGCATTGAGCTCTTTGTCTTTTAGGTACTCCTCACAGAACAGCATCATTTTCTCGGTCATAGGCTACCTCCTTTCCGTCATGCCTGGTGCTGACTCGATGCTAAAGTTAGGAGAGAGAAAGAAAGCATGGTCAGCTGTTGGCATCAAAAAAGGCCGGCTTATTAGTCGGCCAATTTTTTAAAGTGTGTCGAAAATAATGATAATCACAGAAGACATGATCGCTTTTTATCTTACTTTTCGACACTATCATTATAACACCTTGACAAGGTTAGTTTACTAACTCATCCCGCTACTTTTGATCAAATCAATAACCTTTTTATATGGATTCTCGTAGTGGTAATCGATGGACAAGCGCTTGTACGATACTCCCCGAAAAAAGGCATCGGCAAAGTCCAGCTCTTGCCTTGTGCAGACAAGTTTGAGTTTGGTGTAGTAGTCATCAGCCTCTTTCCGACGATCCACAAACTTATCTCGCTCTTTTATAAGTTCTGCCTCGTCTGTCATCAATCCAAGCACTAAGGATGACTTATCCGCATGACTCTGGACTTTTGGTAAGTCGCCATGCCCCTGAGGACATGAGGGCTCCGATATGGTCCGGATTTCCTCATGCACTCTTTTCAGGTCGAGATCAATGCCCTGGATGATCTTTTGGTATCTCCGCAGAGACTTGATCTCGTGCAGTATGTACTTTGCTTTATCGTCTGTCATGTTGCCTCCTACGATCGCGGTCTTTTCTTTCTCTGTATCCTCTAATGTTACTTATGGTTTCCTGTAGATTTCGGATCGTAGTTTGTTGCCCGAAATACGCTCTCTCCAACTGCTCATGTTGCTCAATGAGTTGGTAATGCTCATCGACTAGTTGCCTCAAGTCCTCCGCCTGGTTTTTGACGTAAGAGGACTTGCGACTGTTACGCTCAAGCAACTCGATGCAGTCGAGGTAATGGCCTTTATTCATTCTTTCGGCCTCCCTTGGTTATGGTTTGGATCAAAGTCTGCATAATCACGACAATGACAAACGTCAAAAATACAATTAAGGCTATTAAGCCTAGACCTTTAACGGTCTCAATCAACATGTCAATCATTGTTTAACCACCCCATACTTTTGGCTGTAAAATAAATAGCCTCGATCTCTTTGGCACCCAACACTACACTGTTGCTGCTCTCATCGGTAACAGCGACCTGTCGGCCCTGCATATCAAAGGTAATGGTCTGATGACCAACGGCCTTAAAATAGTTTTTGACCACGCCGACGATCTTGTTACTCCGGTATCCTAGCTTATGCCAGAGTACGGCAGGATTCTTTTTTCCTCCACTCATTTTTAGTCCTCCTTTATGCTGCCGGCATCATGGCGCTTTGATCGCCATATGCAAATTTAATCGTTAGATCCTGGATCAACCGCTCCACGCCTTTATCGTCCAAGTATCCATTGGTAAATACCTCGGTGTAGGTCTTGCTGTCAAAAGAGTTTTTGACAAAGCGAGCCTCAAACGGATGAGCCTTATCACCTCTTGTGAGGATCTTGTTACCTTTGGCCTTGTACCAGACGATCAGCTCATACGGACCGTGGATTCGAAAGCGCCAAGAGGCCAGTACCGTATCGCCGAAAGTGCGGCAAGACTGGCTGATTGGCTTAAAGCCGATGTCTAGCTTAGGCTCCATAACCCTGCACCTCCTCATCTAGATCGTTTAGCAGATCCAGGACAAGGTCCAACGTAGTATCGTTATTACAGATATGCTCGTTGACAACATGCCGTGTGTAGCTCCTGAGAGCCGTTGACAGGTCGGTATGATAGCCGATGAGTGTTACTACCTCTCTATCGGTGTTTGCCTCGTCATCGTGCCTTACGGCCCTCTTACAGAGTTTTAGACAGTTGCCATCACTGTCGATGAAGTAATTGTGTTTAAGATTTAACATTTTAGCGTCCTTTCTTTTTGATCCTCGCACCCAGTAAGGGCCGACTCGCGTATGCGCGTATCGTTGGTACTTGTGGGTTTGGTCATAAATTTAAGTAAATAGAAGGAGGTTACTGAAATCACGCAAGCCGGTCCTTACCAGGTACGAGGTTAGTGCTATTTAATCGGTGGAGCTAAACCACCACAAACAAGTATTAAAAAGATCTGCAAGATCCATAACGCCAGGATAAACAGTATGTCTTCTTTCGTCATTCGACGACCTCGCAATTTTCTAGGATTTCTTCAATTGTTAAATTGTAATCAACACCTTGGAAATGCCCTTTATACTGCATTTCTTTCAAAATGTAATGATCCACAAATTCGCCATCATCTTTTGTTTCTTGATAGCATTTCAATAAATCGTATTCAAACTGTGTTAGTTTGATAGGTTCTTTGTGCTCTGCTAAAAGCCAATCAATAAAATGCTGAGATTCGAACCATTCATCATTGAGCCAAAGCCCTATTCTTTCGTATGCAAACAATCTAAACGCATCTCCAATTACGTCCGATTTTAAAGATAAAGACGGCGTATTATTTTTAATGTGTCGTTTTATTTCATCTTTGTAATATTCTAAATTAGTCATTTCTGTTTCTCCTATTGTTCCAACCTCTCAATCTCGTGATTCAAGTACATCTGTGCTTTCTTCAAATCCTGTAGCTTGTTACCTTTGTAATCACATCTAGCTATGTATTTGATTACGTTTCCTAGATTAAAGTTCAGTTTCCAATCTGCTATTACTTCGATTGGTTCGTATTTTCCTTGTGTGTAGTGATTAGGATGATTTATGTTGTCCGTCATTTCGCTCTCCTGTTCCACGCTTTACTTGCTTTTGGTTCATTCTCCGCTCCATAAAAGCAAACGTCTGCACCGCATTTATGACATACAAACATGACTGTATTCATCATTGGTGCATTTACTTTTTCTATTTTTCCGCCACTCCATAAAAATGGACATGGTTTTAATTCTGTCATTCTTGTACCTCTTCATACGTTTGTTCAAAGATATCTGGCTTGCAAGGATAACATTCCCCTATGACACCTTTAATTACGAAATCGCCTACGCTTACGGTCATTTCTCCCTCTAAAGTTTCAATGGTGATTTTTCCTGCATCATAGCCAAAGCATGATTCGCTATTTGCAAGAAAATCACATACCTCATTATCGTTTTTGCCTGTACGTTGTACGGCTTCTATTACTACTGGTTTCTTTCTGTATTTTTTAATCATTTTTGTACCTTCTTCCTATAAAAACAATTGGGTTCAAATTCATACTCTAATTCGCACTTTCTATCGATCGCCGAAAGAAACACTAAGTTCTCTTCCTTGTCCACACCCCGGATCAGGACCGTCTCACCGTAGTCTTTAAAGTAAACTTCCTGATCTGGTTTAAGATCATCGATGGCAAGCGGCGGATTGTCAAAGTGCTCATCGATCAGCTCTTTAAAGCAGATGATGGCATCCACATTTTCATAGTTCACTCGTGCTTTTAGGATTTCCAACGCTTGCCTACACTCTTTTTCAGTCAACATCTCTACAATTCCTCGTTGATAACTTGTCTCAGATAGGCAAATGGACTGTCCGGCCCTCCAAGCTCATTCTTGTAGTAGCAGTCATAGCAGCGCTTGATCCATCTCAAAGCATTTGGCACCTTTTCGCCTTTAAGCTTTGCCAGCAGTTCAAATTCTTTCTTGTGTGTTCCCTCGCCGTACTTGTTCTCGATGTAAAACGCATCATACTCATTTTCCAATTTATCCACGGCGTCTAAATATTCCTGTTTCATCATTGCTCTCCTTTTCTCAAGGCTTCAATCAGCCTCTTTTGTGTTACGTCTTTTTTATTCAATGCATCGATCATATCCTCATCGATCGTTCCTTTGGCCATCAGATGGTAGATGGTCACTGCCCTTTGTTGACCCTGTCTGTAGATCCGGGCATTGGCCTGTTGGTACAGTTCCAGGTTCCAGTTAGGCAGGGTGTACCAGATGGCGATGTTTCCACCTTTTTGGAGATTCAATCCGTGGCCCGCCGATGCCGGATGTAGCAGTAAGATATCGATCTTGCCCTCGTTCCAGGCTCGTACATCCTCCGGACCTTTGACCGTCTTTACGACCTTACCCAAATCTGTGTAATGCGCCATTAGCCGCTCCAACTCATGTTTAAAGTAGTAGAACACCATGACCGGCTGTCCGTTGGCCGACTCGATCAGATCGTCCAGTGCATCCATTTTGTGATGGTGAATATTCACAGTTTTTGAAGATCTGGATTCCTGGTAGATCTCACCGGACGCATACTGCAGTAGCTGTCCGCACAGCACTCCGGCGTTGGCCGCGATGATCGCCTCATCATCTCCAAGTTCTAAAAGTTTGTCCCGTTTGAACCGGTCGTATCCTTTTTTAGCCTTTTTGAGATCCACCGGATAATCAATGACGGTCAGTGGTGGCAGCTTGGTACAGTCGCCCTGTTGGATCGACATGCAGATATCTCCAATCCGTTTATAGATCTCTTCCTCGGCGCCGTCCTGTAGATTCCATTCGTAAACGACGTATCCATTCCGTCTTCCGGGCTTTAGAAACCGTCCCCGGAAAATCGATAAGGTCTTCCCCAAACGCTCACCTCTGTCCATCAGATAGATCTGACTCCACAGATCCGGAAGTCCGTTGGGTGCCGGTGTACCGGTCAGTCCGATAAACCGCTCGACTAGAGGCATCATTTTCCGTAGCGCCTTGAACCGCTTGGACTGTGGGTTTTTAAAGGTCGATAGTTCGTCGATGACGACCATGTCGAAAGGCCAGTCTCTTTGGTACGTATCGATGAGATCCGACACATTCTCCTTGCCAATGAGGTACAAATCTGTAGATAGATCTACACGCTTTTTCCCTTTCGCCATCGGCCCATCGATAATGGTGTAACTTAGATCTTTGGTATGCTCCCACTGTCGGATCTCATCCGGCCATGTGGACTGTACGACTCGAACAGGTCCAATGATCAGCACCTTCGACACCTCGATATACATCAGCCTTTGTATGATGGTCAGTGTACATACCGTCTTGCCGGCTCCCATTGGAAGCAGCAGTCCACACTTTTTATGGTCAAGGCCCCACTGGATGGCCTCTCTTTGATAAGGGTGTGGTTTAAAGATCATGTGCGTACACTCCTTTGCTTAACCCTTTGATCAAGTTGTCAACTCCTGCTTTGGAGTCGATGATCTTTGTCCGATGCCCCAAGCCTTGCAACTGATGCAACCGGAACTGCTGGACTTTGGATACCCTGCCTGTCTCCGGCTTTTTCAATTCAACAAAGACGATTTGTCGATTGCCAATCACGATGCGGTCCGGCACGCCGGTCGTGCCCGGCGATACCAGTTTCCAACACAGCCACCCTCTGGCCTGCACCTGTTCTTTCAGGTACTTCTCGATTTGTTTTTCAAGCATGTTTACAAATAAATCCGTTCAAGACCTTTTGTGCAGCCTCGATGGATTCATACTTTCCTAGGTGCACGTCTTGGCTATTTGGTAATAAGCCCATGACCCAAATCCCCTCTTCATTGGAATCGATATAAATTTCTATGCAATCAGCTATCAATGTATTTGTTTGATTCATAATTAACATGTTCTTTTCCTCCTTAAATCTCCGGTTCGATTACTTCGTTATCTGTTATGCTTTCAATGGCGTCTAAAGCAAATTGTAATGCTGGCATTATTTCGTCATGTTCACACATCCCACCAACATGGATCTCTAATTCTTTTCTGCCATTACTTTCATTTGTCTTAAAATTGATAAGACTGTATTCTGGCACACTCAGTTTTATATAAGTGCGTTTCCGATCGCCTTCGCCATCATTTGTACCCGCCATTACATCAACATCGTTCATGACATGGAAGCAGGTTTTAAGACAATCCATACCATCTTTTTCTGTTCGTACTACTGTCCGAATCCATTTTTCCATTTTCTTTCACCTCATTCCTCTAGTTCAGATTCCTCGGGTGCGATGATAAATAAATCATCTTTTCCAACCCCAGCCAATATCTGTTTTTGGATCTGATCAGAAATATGTTTCATCACCAAACCCTCAACTCGTTCAGGGTAGATGCCGATCAAAAATTCTTCATTTTCTTCGTTAATGACTTCTACTGCTATCAGCTTCTCGCCTAAACTAGCTGTTCGGATTCGAGACCAAGAACCCACATCCAAAATTCGATTATCACCTTTATATTCCGCTTTATTTTGAATTAACAACTCAATCACCTCTTTCTCACCTGTGTCAACAATGTCAACAACAAAAAGGTCAAAACTATACGCGTATGTGCGCGCGGGCGTTTTTTCGCGTGTATATATAGGTAAACTAACTAATATTTAAATTTGTAAAATCTTTGTTGACATTGTTGACAAATATCATTTAGTCCGCATAAATAAAGGACTTAAACGTGTCAACAATGTTTATAATCTTTGTTGACAATTGTTGACAGTTGTTGACATTTTTTCTTTTTTGTCAACAATGTTTACCCCTATTTTGTCAACAAAGATTGCTACTTTTTACGCTGAAATCCACGCCCTCTACCATAGGGCTCATAGAATCTAACGCTCGTTTTATATTCCCAATCCTCGAAAGACCGTATGATGTCGTTGTACTCTTTTGCCCTGTAGTTATCTAACTGGTGTTCCGGCACATTGAATAATTCGATCATCAACTCTTTTATGGACACCTTTTCCCTTTGTACCTTACCTTCCTCTTCAATTTTTTTGGGGTCTAGGTAATATTCCCGGCGATCGTCTATACTCCATTTTTCCCAATCTACCGGTAACAAAGTATCGAGGTAGTCACGGATCTTTTCCGCGTGAATATTGGTCTCCATGTGTTCTTTCTGTATTTGCTCTGCTTCCTCTTCAATCTCATAAGGCAAATACAATTGCTGATCTTTCCACGTCATGACTTCTGCCCAAATCTGTTCGACGTAGGCATCGTCAAATTCGGTAAAAAAGCGTTTCTTTTTTGCCTCATCCTTTTCAAGGTCTATCGGCCAAAATCGACGGTTTCCTGTCATGTCTCGAAAGATATCCGGTTTATTGGATGTCCCGATAAACACGCCCTGTCTTGGATATAGCTCAGTTTTTCTTCCGTAGGCCGGTCGAAACTTATCCTCTCGGCTCGATAGAAACTGCTTGATATCCTCAACCTCTGACTTACGTAAAGCCGCCAATTCGCCGATCTCGTTAAACCATGACCCTTGTATTTGCTCCATAGCCTCCTTGCCTTTAAAGTCTTTGAGACTGTCGTTAAACCAACCCATAGACAGTTTGGCCAGGATCGTAGATTTACCGATGCCCTGTGGACCGATCAATATCGGCATATAGTCAAACTTGATACCTGGCTGAAATACCCTCATGACCGCAGCTCTTAGAAATATCCTCGTAACCATGCGTACATACTGGGTGTCCCGAGCCCCTAGAAAATCAATAAAGATTGACTCGGCTCTAGGTACTCCATCCCAAACCAGGCTATTTAATTTTTCTCTCACAGGATGAATTTCATGGTCCTGTAAAAAATCCAAGTAAGCATCTTCGATAACCCCCTTACCGGTCATATGGTACTTGCGCTCTAAATAGAGTCTTAGCGAGGCCATGTCCCGGTCATTAAAGGCTCTTGTCGCTCTGTCTACTTTTCGCCACGGTAGATCATCAACGGCGACCATCAACTGCGAAAAGGCGTCAAATCGTATGGCTTTGCTTAGCTTAGGATCGTTGTTAAGGATCAAAGAGGCATTACCGATCATCGGCTTACAGTTACCGTTTCTGTCCCTCACCAATTTAGCCATCCATGCGGTATCTGTCTCTTTTAGATCCTCTCCGAAATCTTCTTCGAGTTCTGCTGCTTGCTCTTTAGCTATTGTGATCTTGGTCTCATCGTCGGTCTGTAACATATCGACCATAGCCTTATAGCTTGGCAATGCGGTTGCTCTTGTGCCCTCTTTGATATCGACATCTAAAGCTCCAAACATGTGGATGCGCACCAGGTCAAACGAGCTGTGCTCGTGACCATCAGCTGCAGGATCCGTAGAGTGATTGGAGTAGGCTGACTTGCCATTGTCGTAAATAACCAAACCTCCGGCCGTAGATCCTTCGGTATACGTCCATCGGTCATCTTTATCCGTCGGTGTGTAGACCTCTGGGATAAACTTGCCGATGGCGTCCTGTATGGTATAGGTCCGGTTGAAAGCGCCGATCCACCCTTTCTTTTTATGAGGGTCCTCAAACTTTGTATGCCTCTTTGTGACCAGCTCTTTGACTCGGGTACTGTATGGCCATGTGGACATATCCTGCCAGTTGGGATACTGCTTTATGAGTGCATCCACATCCAGCCAGGCATCATCGTAATAGCGATACAGATAGTCTCCATCTTTGCTTGTAGACGGCCAGAACATCATGCGGCTTGGCTGATAGGTCGTGTCATCAAACATCAGCATCGAGCTGTCCATCTGCTGCGCTACGGTGCGTGCTATAAACTCATACTCATCCGCATCGACGTCTCTTGATAACGGTAAGATCAGTCTTAGCTTAGGTTTGCTTGGCTTGTGCTTATGTGTCGAGTACACCACCATCGCATATCCCGGACTGCCCAGCATGTCCCAATCGTCAACAATATCCATGCTGGCGTCATCGAGATCCAGCGTGATCATGGATCGGCTGACCACCGTCTCCTTACCACGCTTACCATCTTTTAAATAGCCGCCGACAAACCCGCCAACGTCCTTGATATCGGACTGTCGGTCTTTCGACATGGTTCGATATTCGTTCAGTGTTTCATGGGTGTATGTCGTGGTCTCTAATTTTTTTACAAGGTCGGACCAGGCGACCTTTTGGTTATGATATTTTTTATCTTTTCGATTTTTACAGACTGCGATGCTTAACTTTCTGTTTTCCATCAGATCGCCTAATCCTTTCTATAGTATTCACTGGTAAAGCCGTCGGCCGTCAGGAGCAGTCCCGGCGCCCATTCGATCGGCTCTCCCATCAAATCTTCAATTCTTTTTAAATGTCCATCGGCATCGTCTTCCGGCACCTCGACAATGACCTCATCATGGACATGCATGACGATGTGATAGCCGGCCTTTTGGATCTTTGACATCGATACGGCCAGACAGTCACGTGCAATAGCCTGGATCAAGTTTTCGGTCAGCTTTCCACCCCATGTCTTGGTACGTTCCCACTTTCGGGTTGTCTGGTTCATGCCCATGTATGTGAGCTCACGGCCGTCAAATCGAGGCTGTACATAAGCCAGTGAACGTCCAGATGGCAATGTCATAAACAGGATACCTTTAGCGTATTTGAAACTTACGCCGTGACGGCATTTGACTCTGAGCCTTGTATCGATGGCCTCAATGGCGGCATCGCCTAACTCTCTCCATAGCCTGACTACGTGAGGACTAGATCGGCGCCATTTCTTGACGATGTCATCCATCTCTTTTTCGGTGAGGCCCATCTGCTCACCACCCATCTTTCGCAAAGCTCCGACACCGCCGCCATAGCCGCAATTATGTACGAGATATCCTCTTACCGTGAATGTGTGTCTTTCCCCGCAGTTGAGGATGTCATAAACCTTCTTTGATTTATACAATTTTGTTGATGGGTAACCCATCGAAGATTTCCCGGCTCGTAATGGCCGTTGACGTCGATCCTGTCGAGTTCTAAACTCCGGTCTGGATAACCATAAGTGTCCATCATATACTGGCAAGCTTCGTTGATACTTTTGAAGCGAAATTCTATTCCTCTTGCCCCATAGTTTTTGTAATTTCCGTCCTTTGGATTTGTGCATCTTTGTTTTGCTGCCGTAAACCTTTTGTACAGCCACACTGGAGCATGTCTTACCTGTGTACAGTGTTGACAACCCTTTGACAAACCTCTTTGGAGATTTTCTAAGTTTACCCATTTTATATCCCCACAGTCCTGACACCTTGCGAGTACATAAGGTCTGTGCCATCCCTTTGTCCATCTTTTCTCTGGGCTGATGATTTCCAGATGACCGTAAACCAACCCAACCATTTCCGGCTTCAAGGAGATGTGATCCGCTTTTGGCGGATTCTCCAAAGTGTATGGCGTTGTGTTTCCCTTCAACATAGACCAAGTGGTCGGGAGTTGCTGTGACTCCATCATAAGTAATCACTCCTTTTATTCCTCGGTAAACCAACCCATCGTGCTTAACAAATTCGGTACCGTCCCAGACTAGCATTTTCTTAGTTATATATTTAATCGGTACCCAACCTTGATCAGTCAGGACAGGTTCGTACTCTGATATACAAGCCAATTCTGCTACTTTCCCTTTTTTACGGAGATGGCTGTTCTGGCCGTGTTTCTCGACCGGCACGCCGAACATTTGGGTAGCCGACATACAGTAGATATCGCCACCATTGGCAAATACGTCCTGTCTCCACTTTTCATCGGCCATCCATGCGACTACCCTTGCCTCAATGGCCGAGTAGTCGGCAATGGCAAACGTCATGTCCTGAGGCGGTACGATCAGCGTTCTGATGAGCGTGGAGAAGACATCGTTCATCGAGCCATAGAGCATTTCGATCTCGTCCCATTGTTCGGATTTGACCAGCTGACGAGCTAAGGCAATATCCTCAAATGCGTTACGAGGGAAATTCTGTGGCTGGATCAATCGTCCGGCCCATCGTCCGGTACGTCCTGCGCCGTAAAACTGGAAAGCCCCGTGGATGCGACCATCACTGCAGATGGATCTCTCGAAAGCCTCGTACTTCTTGACCGAGGTCTTGCCTGTCTCTTGTCTCAGCTCCAAGATGCGCTTTGAGCTAGGCTTAAGATCTAACTTGAGCAGTTGATCCACGTCATCTTTTGTCAGACTGTCGATCTGTCGCCCCTCCTGTTCCGTCAGCCATTGCTTGATCTGTACGATGGAGTGGACATTGATTCCTCCTGTGAGCTCTTCACATTCTTTTCGCATCAGGGCTTCATAAGTTTCCGAGTATCCGATCACCTTATCCATCAGATCAGTATCCACGCCGATACCGTAATCATTGATAGACTGATCCAGGCAGTATAGCTGCTGCTCACTTTCCGGTAAGGGGAATTTCATCATCTTGTCATAGATGGCCTGTTCGGTGACTACGTCCTGTCGGTTGTACTCTTTAAAGAGATCCCACTTTTCCGGATCGTGGTGTGGGTAGTTCCTTGTCCGTTGCCCATTGGCCTGTGTCGGCTTACAGGGCTTGCAAAAGTACGTAATCAACCTTTTTCCGATCGCCATCTTCTGTTTGTCCTCGCCAAGATTGAGGGCCTTACCGACATCAGCCAGTGATGCCGGAAAGCCTAGCGATAAAGCATGGACCATTGTGCAGTGCCATGCCTTTGGATCTAAATGAGTGTTGAGAAACTTTGATAAACAGATTCTTTCAAACGCTGCGTTGTGAGCCACTTTTGTGATATCGGAACTGAGGATGTCGTCAAGAACTTGCGTTGGCCATCCTTCCCTTTGCGCTACATCAATGACCGTTACCGGCTCATCATCGTAGGCATAGGCAAGGAGCAGAATTTCAAAGTTGGGGCTGTCGACGTATCGATACGCCCCACACTTGCCGATGTCGATGTCCGAGTACGTCTCTAAATCGATATGTAATACTCGACTCATCCAAGCAGATCGTCATCGTAGTCCGCATCTTCTAACTCTTCGGCAAAGTCATCCGCTGCGGATGTCCAACCGCTGAATCGTTCCCCGTCTCTCGTCTTTAATACGTTGTTCAGAGATGCCGAGATCCCGGTCTGTACATTGTTATATGGATAAACGCTTAATGATACTTTTCCATAGCAACCGCTATAGACGATGTCTTCCCCACCGTTTTCTTTGGTGATCAACTGCTTACCTGTTTCTTTGGCTAAGACCTGTGGCGCCTTTGTGGATTTTAAGTTCATGATGTAATGACCTGCATAGTTTTCATCCGTTGACAATTCTTCGTCTTGATCTGCATCTCTCAAAAGTCCGTAGTTGCTTCCAACCGGACGAATCAATGGACTGGCCTTGCTGGCAAAGGCTTTTCCGTATTTTTCGACACCTTCCTGTTTGGCCTGTTCATAGGCTGCTTTAATGGCACCGATTGTCTTTTTATCGGTCTTCGGGATCAAGATAGCCATTGAGTATTTGGCCTCCTGTGCTTCCTGGAACGCATACGGCTCGAATAAGTGACAAAAGCTAAATCTTACTTCTCCTGTTTTTACTTTTACTGACATTGTGTTTTTCCTCCTTATTTCAAATCTTCCGCAAAGTCATTAGCGGCACTGTCATATTCCGGTCTTTTATCGCTTTCCGGCACAAGCGTTGGCTTGCCTTTCGGCTTGCCGATATATGGCATAGCGATACCGGTAAAGAGTTTCTTTCCGATTCGCTTTTCCAATGTAGTTATCGTTTCTAATTTCGGTTTTGTCATGATGACGTCATCGCCATACTCCATTTTGTGGAGCGCATCGATCAATCCGTCCTCATCCAAAACCTTTCTGTTGGATCGGCCCTCGACGACCTTGAAACCTTTAAACTTAATACCCTCTAAGGCTCGATCTAAGGCATACTGCTGTAGATCCTTGGCCCAGCTGATGATCTCGTCCAGGATCGGCAAGGCCTGTTCGATTTGTTCCTGTGTGAGCAGTCCCGGTTCATTGGCAAAGCCAGTTTCTTTTAGATTTTCCGTGTTGGCTTTCATGCGAGCCTCACAGTTACCGCGCACTTTGCAAAACTTGCACCAGTCGCCAGGCTTTTGTTCCCCCTCGCCTTTGATGGCTAACTCTGCTTTTGGTTTGACTTCCTTGTCCATCCACTCTTCCAATTCCTCAACGGTATAGTCCGCTGTTGAGATATTGTCGATGCGAGGCTGATAGATATGTACCCGGATCTTGTCAAAGCCATAAAGCAAACCGAAGGTGTCTAAGGCACCTGCAGCATAGAGCCGAGCTTGGGTATTGCCGACCGCATCAACCTTGACACCCTTACCGTACTTGAGGTCAATGACATGGAGCGTGTCATCGCCAATAATGACGGCATCACCTGTACCAAATCCCTCAGGGACCCATCGGCTAAAGTCGAGCTTTTGCTCGATGAGCAGTTGCGCATCCGGAGTCTTGGCTTTTTCCTCGTTAAACACTTCGATGACGTAATCACGATAGGCGTCTGTACACTCCTGCATCTCACCATCGAGAGCTTTAAACCTACTGCTCTTCTTACCGGACTTAAGCCATCCGTTAAGTTTCTTTTCGGCAAGCTTATGCGCCTCTGTACCCTCCTGCGCAAACTCACTGGTCGTGTCCGGTACATTTTTTTCGAGTAATGCCGATGGCGTACATTCCAGCCAACGATGGGATGCAGAGGCGGATAGGGTCGCATGTTTATCTGGCATTATCGCAATCCTCCATAAAGTCCGAATATTTATCTTCCGGTAATTCCGTCAGCTTATTGATGTTATATTGTGTTAACAAAACTTTAAATGCAGGCTTGCCTTTTCGCTTGATAAAGTCTGCCCCAGCCGCACGGATCTCTTCGGTCGTGTACTTTTTAGCCGGCTCTTCCTTCGGTGCCTCGTCCACCTTGATCGGATCCGGTTCGATCGTCTCCCACGGTCTGTCCGGTTCTTCTTCCTTTTCCATGTTTGCTGTCTTATCGACTTTTACAATGTGTTCCTTTTTCTCGTCCGCTACAAATCCCGATACGACGAGATTGGCATAAAAGTTTGACAAGTTACGGCTAAACTCCAAAGCTTTGTCATCGGCTGTAATTTTTAAATTGATATCCATTATTTTTCTTCCTTTCCCTTTCTGCCTGGATACCTCGTATCCGGCCATAGTTGTAAATGTAGATCAGCCCCATTAAGATTTCCGGTTGAGACTGGTATATTTGGGGTATCAGATGCAGCGCTTCTGCATCCGGTAAATACTGCTTATCCAGTATCTTTAGTAACCCCCCCCCGTAGGGATTTAGTAATGTTGTTCAATTTTCTTTTTCCTTTCTTTCCATTTCTTCTTGTTGGCTAAGTAGCCCTCTTTATAAAAGCCACCATCCACGTAAGACAGATAATCAAACGTTTTGAGATACATGGTTGTATCAAATAGTCCTCCCTCTTCGAAATAGCAGTTTTCGCATCCGACAAATCCGCTGATCATATAGGTCAGTCCAACCTTTGTCTCCTGTCCGCAATATGGACATTTGATGATGATCATCATTTCATTTGGATCGTTTCTAACGATCGGGATAAGTGGTTGCGTAATAGACAAGGCTATATATTTACCGTCCCCTGTCCGCATGTCTGATCTCCTCTCTCATCCGCCACGCCTTGCTGAGCTGCGCCTGTAATGACATCAGCCGATGGTTGGTCTCGATGATAAAGTGTGTTAACTCTGCCTCCGTATCGGCGAGCTTATAGCCTTTACGGTCGCTAAATCCAACAATCAGCGTGTTGGCAAATCGACCTGTACCAAGATTGATACGCTCCTTGATGTTGCGCAGTTGCCTGTCCGGATGTTTGGATGTAAGGTTGAGCGCCTTGACGAGATCCGCTCTCGACATCTTTCCGGCACGTCTCAACACATCAACAAGTACATCGTCGATCATTACTAAGCCTCCACATTTCCATCAGTCTGACCCCCCCCGTGGAATAATTCACGTGAAATAAGGGCTGTTACTACCCCCATTGATAAAATTATCTGAGGGTCTTTCGTTTTATCTAAAGCCTTTTTTATGGCTCGTGAGGATGCCTCAACAAATTGTTCTTCGGTTATGGTGATTGGTTCTTTACTTAACATTTTTTTACTCTCCTTCTTTTTTGCACCATTCGGGATAGGCCCAAAAGTGGGTGCCCTTGATTCGGCCAAGCGTTACGCTCGTTCCGTTTCCACCGCCTGCCGGGTAGGTCTTGGACTGCACGATTGGCCGTCCGTCCATCTTGTAGATCCAGTCATTTTTTCTCGGTTGACGCCCTATGTCGGTCAGAAACGCCTCAGCCGAGAAATAGAGGCGCTTAGCTCTAAATACATCGAGGGTCATGATACGTTACCTTCTTTTTGCATGTGTTTTTCTCCCTTCTTTTGTGTTAAAATAGAAGTGGATTAAAAAGACAATCCACTATTGAGCGCTCTCTACTTTTGCCGGTGATTGCGCTTTTTTTAATGCCTTCTCATACACATATCCCGTGTACTCCCAAAACAGTTTGGGCGAGATATAGTAGTTGTACCGGTTACTTTCCTCGTCGATCTTCATAGCCATGCCAATTGGCAGCAATCCTCTAATCAAGGCCAGTCTGACAAATTGTGGATCTTTGCCCATCACTTCTGCAGCTACGGTTACCGGTACGGCCTCGCCTGTAAATTCGGGTGGCTTCAGATATACACTCGCCATGTCACCCCTCCTTTCCTAGTGCACGATGTTTAATGCCATCATCAATGCCGTTGTGCACAAGCACCCTGCTGCAAACGCCATGATGTAAAAGGCTATTTGCCATGAGTCCTTAGTCTCTTGACTGTCTAAGATTTGCTGTACCTCTGCGTGCTTGGATACTCGACTCATCATCTGTAATGTTTCTTTTTCGTGTTCGAGCTCTTTCTCTCGCTTTGTCATTTCTATCACCCTCTTTCTTGTTTGTGTTTAGTTTTCTAAACCGCCGGCGTAAAAAAATAGGACGGTATCTCGGATGGGTCAAACTTTAATAGTTCACAGGACATCATTATTTCCTCCTGTGTAAATTCTAGCTTACCCGTTAATCTTTGAGATAAGGATACTCTACCCATATTTAAAGCATCAGCAAAATTATCCTGCGTCCCATAGATTTCCTTGATGCGCCCTCTTAATTTACTGTAATCAAATTCCATTTAGAAAGCCTCCTTTCTGTTTAGTTTTCTAAACGCATCTTTACTATAGCAAGAAAGTTTTGATTTGTAAACACTTTTTATTAAAAAACTTTAAAAATGTTGTGTTTTCTAAACTTTTACGCTAATATAAAGGTACAGAGGTGATAGCATGAAAACTATAGCAGAGCGACTAAAAGAAGCTATGGATCGAATAGATATATCTCAAGCAGAACTGGTAAAAAGAACAGGTATAAATAAAGGAGCATTAAGTAGTTATTTAAGTGGCAGGTATGCCCCGAAACAAAAAGCTATATTTGAATTAGCTAAAGCTTTACATGTGAGCGAGACATGGTTGCTTGGGTATGATGTTCCGGCCGAACGAGATGAACATATGTATAAATCGGCGGATATTGATTTTATCCGCATCCCTCTCTACCCACCTATTTGTTGTGGTAATGGCGGCTTTGCTGATGAAGATATCGTTGAATATGTGCCGGTGCCATCCAAAGGGTTGTCTGATCCGTCAAACTATTTTTGCCAAATTGCAGAAGGTGACTCGATGAAGGACGCCGGCATCGACGATGGAGATTTGCTTGTCTTTGAAAAGACATCATCTGTATATAATGGTATGATCGGCGCTTTCTGCATTGATGAGTTTGAGGCTGTTTGTAAAAAGTACACAGAGGTTAACGGTATGATCATTTTACAACCGATGAATAGCGATTACGATCCTATTCCAGTAGATCCGCTGAATGAACATTTTAGGTGTGTGGGGAAATTGAAAAAATCAATTAAGAATTTTAATGACTAAGGTTTTAACCGCATTGCGGTAGGAGGATATAAGAAATGGAATTAAAAGAACAAATGTATCAGCTGAGTGAAAGGATCAAGTCTCTTAAAGATAATATTGAGACAGAAGAGGCGACTAAGCAGTCCTTTATCCTTCCTTTCTTCCAGGCTCTAGGGTTTGACGTTTTCAACCCATTAGAATTTGTACCGGAATTTACGGCTGATGTCGGAATCAAAAGAGGTGAAAAAGTAGATTATGCTATCTTACAGGATGGACAGCCAATCATTCTGATTGAGGCAAAAGCATGTTCTGAAAAACTAGATAAGCATGACTCACAATTATTTAGATATTTCGGTACCACAAAATCACGCTTTGCCATTTTGACAAACGGCATTATTTATAAATTCTTTAGTGATCTTGACTCACCAAATGTCATGGACTCCAAGCCATTTTATACATTAGATATGGAGCATCTGAGTGATCAGGCCATAGAGTATCTTAATAATTTTGCTAAGGCCAATATCAATATAGACTCCATTCTGAGTACAGCATCAGATTTGAAATATCTGAATCTGTTGAAAGCTGCCTTTAAAGAGATTGTGGACAATCCATCGGAAGATTTCGTACGCTTTATCCTTAATGAAGGAGTTTATGATGGTATCAAGAATCAAAAAGTTGTGGAACGTTTCCAGCCGCTAGTAAAACGTGCCATGAGCCAATTTATCAACGACCGTATGTCTAGTAAGTTTAAAGAGACTCTACTAAGCTCTGAATCTGAGGATACACCAAAGGAAGACACAGCCGCTGCCCCACAAGAGGAACAAAAGGAAGAGGCAGAAGAAAAGAAGAGCAAGATTCATACCACCTATGATGAGCTCAATGCCTTTGCCGTAGTTAAAGCTATCTTACGCAAAAAGGTTCCTGGATCAAGAATCACTCACAAGGATACAGAGAGATACTTCGGAGTGCTGTTAGACGGGAATACAAGAAAGTGGATATGCCGAATCAATTTAGACTCAAAGAACAAGCACATCATCTTGTCCGATGAAAATAAAGAACCGGTACGTTACGAGCTCAACAGCATTGACGATATCTACGATCTGGAAGATCAGCTACTCGAATCTTTAGAAAAGTATTTGTAGCGCAAAGTAAACAAGTAAATAAAAAATCCCCGGTGTTACCAGCACCGGAGAGCATGAGTATGTTACCAGCATACTCAAGGATACATAAAAAGTATGACTCGCAATCATTACACTTTTTATGTACCCATTTTATCAGATTTTAAGCTAAAAAGAAAGGATGGGTACTTATGCCTAGAAAGAAAATGAAACTGCCTAACGGCTACGGGACTGTATTTAGAATCGACAAGAGAAAAAGAAGAAGACCTTTTGTTGTAAAAAAGACGATTGGATGGGATCTCATCGGTGATAAGGCGGTACAGAACGTCATAGTGATTGGATATGCCAAAACATACGAAGAGGGTATAAAGATGTTGGAGGAGTATAATCTATCGCCCTACGATGTTTCCGAACGTAAGACGACTTTCTCACAGGTATGGGAGCGATGGTCAGAAGAGCATTTCCCGGAACTGTCAGATTCAACGATTGCCGGCTATAAGGCTTGCTACAAGACATGTTCAAAAATTTATAACATACCGATGTCAAAATTGAGAACAAAAGATTTGCAGCGTGTTATCGATGAATCTGGAAAGAACGCACCGACTCTAAAAAGATTCAAGAGCCTTTTACATTCCATGTATAAATACGCCTTACGCTATGACATCGTTGATAAGGACTATTCAAGGCTTATCAATGTGCAAAAACATAAGAACAAGAATCCTAATCAGCGTGGTCATACGATCTTTACAAACGAGGAAATTGAAAAGCTATGGGCCAATCAATTCGATGCAGATGTACAGGTTGTGCTAATGTTGATCTACACCGGTGTACGTATTGGCGAGATGCTGAGCATCAAGAAAGAGGATGTGCATCTGAATGATCGATACATTGAGATCCACGGTACGAAGACTGAAAATGCAGAGCGTATTGTACCAATTGCAGAAAAAATCTATCCTTTTGTCTATGCAAGGATGGAAGAGGATGGGGAGTATTTGATCAACAATACTTTATCGACTCGTGCCAAAATCGACAATTACAGGCGTACACGATGGACTCCAGTTATGAAGAATCTGGATATGAATCATACACCACATGATACAAGACATACCTGCGCCTCCCTGTTGGCCAATGCGGATACAAATCCACTGGTCACTAAAAAGATCCTTGGCCACTCCGGGGCTATGGATCTGACCGAAAAGGTATATACGCATTTAGACGTATCTATACTGATCGATGCCATCAACAAGATCTGATGGCATTTTATTTTTATACTTGTGTGTGTTACGTGTGAGTTGTGTGTGAGTTACGTACAGACCCAAAAAGAGTCTAAATCATAGGAAAAGCGCCTATTTATCGCTACAATAAACAGGCGCTTCTCCGGAAAGTTTTTAAGAAAGGGAATTTGATTATGAAGTGAGCCACTATCTTTGGCTCAATAGTATATTACTAAACAATAAAGTGATAGATGTAGTTATATTATGTGAAATTATGTTAACATATGACACAATTATTGTTATTTTTAGTTAATACCACAATAAATTTAATCAAAATATACAAATTTATTTTTCTTCGTATAAATCAATCTTCTTTAATACACTTTTCTTCCCATTTCTATGAGAAATGAATCCTAAAACAGTAAATAAACCCGATAAAATCAAACCAATCAAAGCAATCCATTTAGCTACATTACGTACGCTCATAGGAATATTAGGAAACATTGGATCTGTCATCCCTGACCATCCCCAATATGTAACAGCACCAAAAGCAAGTGTTAGAATAAAGGCATTTCTGACCATTCTTCCCACTTTTAATACCATTTCATTTTCTCTTTGGATGACTTCTGCAAGCTGATCTCTTTCTTTGCGGCTCAAACTCATAATTAACGCTCCTTTTTAAAATTGTAAATATATTATAAGAAAAAAAGACAGGCTCTACAAGTTAAGCCCGCCTTTAATTGTCTTAAGTGATTATCCTAAGAATCCTACAACAGATCCTACGAATCCGATAACTACGAACAATAACAATACTTTAATTGGAGTAATGTTTTTCTTAGCCATCAACCACCAAGCAAACAATACGAATAACATTGTTAAGATCTTAGGGAAAGCTCCATCTAATTTAGATCCTAATGTTACGTCTGTTAACTTACCAGTTTCTGCATCATAAGATTGTGCAATTACTAAGTTAGTTGAAATTGATACCCAAGAAGCTGCCATCGCACCAACGATAACCTGTCCCATAACCAATACAGATTCACGGAACGCAGTTGCTTTTTGTCCAACTAACAATTCAACAGCACTACCACCTAATTCATAACCTTTGAAGTATACGAATTTTTGGAACCAAATTGAAGTTGCGTTCCATACGATGATATAGAATAAAGGTCCTAAAGGTGATCCACCTTCTGCGAAACCTAATGCGATACCTAATAAGATAGGAATGTAAGTACCAACGATCAATGAGTCACCAATACCTGCCAAAGGTCCCATTAGACCTGCACGGATACCGTTGATCATTTCATCATCAATTCCTTCAGCTCCGTTTGCACGAGCTTCTTCCAAACCAGCTGTGATACCAACTACGATAGATCCAATCTGAGGTTCAGTATTGAAGAATGGGTAGTAAGTAGTCATTTTTTCTGATTGTTCTTCGCGAGTAGGATATAATTCCTTAATAATTGGAAGCATTGACCACATGTAACCAAATGTCTGCATGTGTTCGTGTGAGAAACATGTTAAGTTTCCATACCACCAACGCCAGAAAGAACTATTTAATGTTTTCTTAGAAATCTTTTTCATAATTAAATGTCCTCCTCGTCATCATAGTCTGCAGATGCACCACCAACAGCACCTGTAGCTTTCATCATTGTCATTTGGTAGTTAATCAATGCAAATACACCACCAACTACTGTAGCAGCGATTAATGTTAATCCCATAGAAGCAGCTAAAGCGAATCCGAACATGAAGTAAATCAAGTCAGAAGTCTTAGATACTACTGATTTTAACAAGATACCAATACCTACTGCAGGAAGTACTGATCCTACAGATAAGATAGCTTTTACATACCATACATTAACATTTAAGCTCTGGAACAATTCAGCTACGGCTCCAGATCCATAGTAGCAAAGTAAAGTAACTGGCAAGAATGATAATACAAAGTGTGAAATTAGTGGGAGAACAACATCAACTTTTCCTAAACAATCTAAGTTTCCTTTATCCAATTGAGCCCAGCCCCAGTGTTGCCAAATAAGGTTCATCATAGCTGTTCCGTAGAATAAAGTAATACCGATTACACCAGTCATGGCTGAGATACTAGATGCTAAACCACGAGCATCTGCTCCTCCAAAATCCATACCAGCAGCTTTTGCTCCAACATAAGCCAATGGAATACCAATGTAACTTACGGCACGTAAGTCAGATGCGACTGTTCCACCAGGTGTAACCAATGCGATCCACATTACCTGCATTGGAATACCAATTTGAATACATCCAGATACATCACCTAGGATCAAACCTACGAATAATGATGCAACTAAAGGACGGTTCAAAGTGTAGTTACCTACTGTTGTACCTAAGCAAGCGATAGTACTAGCTGCTGTACAACTCATAAGTCCGATTAAAATTGCTTGTAACCAACTCATTATAAATCTCTCCTTTTTCTTTTATTTATCTCAATCTGTTTACTATTCCCACTATTAGTAACCAAATTTAGATCTAAATTTGTCCCAAGTACCGATTGCAGTTTCTTTTAATAACGCAAACAATACTGTGTAACCAGCGTTTGTCAAAGCTTCACATGCTTCAGCTTCTTCTTGAGTAATTGACTGGTTTTGACCTAATTTTGTAGCTCCTGGACGATCATTACATGGTCCGATAACTACTGTTTTAACATCGTTAGGTACGAATCCATCGTCTACTAACAATTCTTTCATATCCACTGGGTTTTTAGTAATTAAGAAATATTTTTTATTAGAATTCTTAACTGTTTCTGCTTTTTCTCTCCAGTGTTCCTTTGTCCAAACAAATACTTTCTTGTCTGTACTAGCCTTGAATGACTGTGTCAATACAGGTGTAGTTGCAGCTTTGTCGTTAACTGCGATAATTCCATCACAAGGGTATTCTTTAGACCATCTTGTAACAATCTGACCGTGGATAATACGATCATCAACACGAATAAAACTAATCATTATATGTCCTCCTTTATTCTGTTTATGCCTTCGCTATATGCGTTATAGCCAAATCCTATAGATCTTCGTCGTCATCATCAGAAGCAACTGTAAAATCAGTTAATCCTGTACGACCTTCGCTTAACAATGTATCTTTTAAATCTTGTACATTATCAAAGTTATCTTTCATTAATACAGCAGTGATTGCAAGAGGCATATTCATACCAGCAATTACTAAAGTATTTTGAAGCAATCCTTTTTGATCCAATACATTCAATGCATTTGTGAATGGAGATCCACTCAAAATATCAGCTAATAAAATGACTTGGTCATCTGCTTTGAAATCTTTAACCAATTCAGCAAAGTTAGATGCGAATTCGTCTGCACTCATTCCGTCCTTTAAGCTTGTAGACAATACATCTTCACGATCTCCCGTCATCATTTTAACGGCACTGTGTAATCCAGGGGCGAATTCGCCATGGCTTACCATAACTACATATTTCATTATTTTTTCCTCCGCGTTTCTTATTTACTCATATTTTATAATAAATATGTCAGCGTTTTCAAGTGTTATTACACATAATTTCACACATTTATGCGACTTTTGAACATGAGCATCACATAGAATACACATTCATTATAACCCGTATGAAAACCTTTTCAATTTCCATATGTCACCACTTTTAGATGACAAATGTCATTTTTTACTGAATCTTTCCAATCGCAAAAAAGGACCCGAACAATATTGTCCGAGCCTGATATCAGCTATAAACTATTTTGGAGTATATACCGCTTTTTAAACCCTTAAAGAGCAAATTCACCCAATCTATTGTGCTTTAATTTTTTTTTAGGATATTTTAATATCTTTTTCTTCTTGCTAAAGCGACTAATACACCAAATCCAGCTATTGCAAGTGTTCCTGCTACCATTAAGATTCCGGTATTTGTTTGCAATCCAGTCGTTACTTTTCCAGGTTTAGCCGGTTTTTCCGGTTTACTTGGTTTTTCTGCAGTTTCTGGTTTGTTTGGCTTGTCAGGATTTTCTGGTTTGCCAGGTTTTTCTGGGTCAACTGGTTTTTCTGCTTTTACAAGCTTTTTAGCTGCTGCATTCAACTTCTCTACTGCTGCATCTACTGCTTCTTGTGTAGCATTTGCATCATCTTTCACTTCTCTAGCACCAGCATAGGCTTGGGCAAATGCCTTCCAGCTTTCTACTGTATATTCTGCTTCTTTATATTCAGCATATTTTTGTAAAGCTTGAGTAAGCGCATCTTTATTTACTGTTGATGGACTTTCGGCTTTTAAATTGTTATATGCATCCCTTAATTTTGCATCTAATGCTGCCACTTCTTCTTCAGAAGTGAATGCACTCATATCCATGATAGCATCTACTGCTTTAACGAATTTCTTATAAGAATCTTTTGTGTAATCTTCTGAATTTACACTATTCAATAATTCTTGTGCCTTATTTTGTAAATCTAATACTTTTTCTGTATCTTGTTGCTGAACTTTTACAGTCGCATTGATTTCTGCAGCACTCGCAAATCCACCACTTCCTTGTACTTCAAAGCGTACAGCTTTAAATGTTTGTGATTGATCAAATGCAAATTCATATTTATTGTTTGTAAGCTTCATATCCGAAACTTCTGCAATCTTCGTTTCATTACCAGATTTATCAATTCCATATACGGTTGCGCTTGTCCAAGTACCATTACCTGCACCTTGTCTAGCAACATATTCTAGGCTATCAAATGTGATTTCTTTTCCGAAACTAACTGTTAATGTATGAGTTTGACCACAATGATCTTGTCCACTATAGTTAGAATGCCAATATGTATTTAACTTGTTATCAAGAACATCTTTTGCAGATCCATCGCCACCAGTTCCTACTTCATCTGTTTGTTGTGAACATGCTTCAGCATCCCAACCTTTCTTAGAAAGTTTTTTACTTGTTGCATTAATTCCTAGGTGGTCCGCTGCTTTTTGTGCATCATCATAATATAATGCACTATTTCTAACAACAACATCACCCACAAATCCTGTGAATTTTGTACTTCCAAGAACAACAGGAGCACCACTTAAATCGGCACCATGGTTTTTCTTGTCATATGCTGATGTTGCTAATCTTCCATCTACATATAGTTTCAACATTCCATTTGGTTCACGAACTGCGTGTACCACATGCAATTTACCATCATTCACTTTACCAATTGTTGTAGTTTGTGTTACTGACTCTTTGTATTCGTTAGTATTGAATTTACCACTCGCATGTTCCACTACTGTAGTGACATTTTCTTTACTAGTTACCTGTTGTCCCTTAACATTGAATACTACATATCCATCTGCATCAATAGATAATTGGAAATCATCATCTTGTTTTAATAAAACAGTATTGCTTGATTTAGTGTCAACAGTCATTGATACACTGAAATCATCATCGCCTTTGATTCCATTTTCAGTAATTGTATAAGCTTTGTTCTTTAAGTTTAGAAGTGTTTTACTATCTGATTTACTTTCAGAGACATCACCTTTTACATCTTCTTTTGAAGCTACTTTCGCAATTTCTTTTGCTGTTCTAGCCTCTACTTCAACTGCAGATGCCTCATTACCATAAACATCTTTGATACCACTAATACTTAAGTTAGCAGCATCACTTAAGTCACTTGCCTTAACTTCAAATGTACGATAATCATCTTGTAATACAGCTTCTGCTGATTTTCCATTTACCTTAAACTTGATATCATCAGATACTCTTTCGTTGAAACGAACTTCTACAGTATCTTTCTTTGTAATCTTAGCAGATACAAATTCTGGTGCTTTACTATCTGTATTTCCATATTGATAAATCACAGAAGAATTTGGTTCAAGCGTTACTTTTAATGTATCCCCATAAGAAACTGTTTTTCCTGTAGTTCCAGCTGCGTAAGGATAAATTGAATATTCTTTCAATCCCTTCATTGAAGTTGGAACACCCACAATATTATCTAATGTCAATTCATATGTTTGTTTAGTTGCAGTTGGGTTTACAAAAGATACAAATCCCTTTTTGTTATTCCATGCAGAATATCCATAAACACCGTTAGATGGGTTTTTACCTTCTTGTACAAATAATTTTGCATTCTTCAACACATTGTGGTTTGTTTCTGCAAAATCCAATACATCTGCTGTTACTTCCCATTTTTCTTCATCAAACAAGCTTGGTGAATAATACAATTCCCAGAATGCCGTTCCACGCATCGCATTATCTAATAAATACTCACGGAACACTTCTGTTGTTGCTTTACTTGCATCCGATACACCATAAATTGGATCGTGGTTATAAATATTCTTTAGTGGGAACTGAATTTGATTTTTCTTATATAAATTGTAATAAACATTGTCTCGGTAATAAATCTTGCGTTGATGTCTTTCACCTGAAGCACCAGCTTCTCCAGTATCACCAGAGTCTTGTACCCAAACTGTGTTTACCCATTGTAATAACCATGGACTCAAATTCACATAACATGTCGCATTGATCCATAATCCTTTACCTTCTTGTGCTCTTGCTGCACGAGCATGTTCAATCACATCTGTCCAAGCTTCCCACATATCACTTGTGTAATACATGTCATGGTCGCCACCTGTCATGTGATTGTGATTTGGATTGTTACATGGTCTTGATGCAAAGCCATCCCATTTCCAGTAATCAATATTAAATCTTGTTTGATAATCAATGAAACGATCTTCGAAGTTCTTCAAATACGTTCTTGAACCTGTACAAATTACATTTCCTAACGCACTGTTACTTTGCATTTCTGCAGTTCCCATAGCTTCTAAGTATTTCGCAAAACCACCAAAGAAGTTATATCCACCTTGAGGTCCTACCCAAACACCAAATGAAGATTGGAATTTATCTGTTAATTCTGTTGATGTATATAATTCATTCGGGAACTTACTATTGAATTCCCAGAATCCTGTTTGGTTTTGTGTAGTACCAGATTCTCCAGGAGCATTTACCCCTCCAACAGCATTGTTGTAGTTGTTCCATCCATCATCAACTACATAGCTATCAAGAGGTTCAACGCCATTTTCAGTCAATCCTTTTTCTGCACCAAGGAATGATTTTTCAATACTTTCATCATTGATATTCATCATGTTATCATACCAAGAGTTGTATTGTTTTCTAAAGTCTGATGGTGTCGCAATATCTTCAATATAATCGAAGAAATCGGTTTGAACTACATCTGTAGGCGTTCCTTGTGCTGCACCAACAACATTGTTCCATGTACGATATGTTTTTCCATCGTTTGTAACATTCTGTCCATCACTTGCCATTTTCGCAATTGATTTTCCAGAATAATAACGAATCTGCATTGCATTCTGATCATTTACATCTGTATCCTGGGCAGGGAATTCAGAACCGAAGAACAATCCATCCGCATAGATTGGTTGTCCTAACATCAATTCATGTTTTCCAATCCACATGGAAGAAATTTTGTTTTCTTCAGGAATACTCCAAACACCACTTGTTCCTTCAGGAATTACGAAATTATCGAAGTCGATATAATCGATTTTAGCTTCCTCTGGTTTATCTACTGTAATTTCAAGATAAGAATTCATATAGTGCTTATCATTTTCCATTACCGTAACCATATCGATATCCCAATTAACACCATCTTTTTCATATGTGTCAAATGAAACACGAACTTCATTATTTTTTGTCGTAATACCATTTTCAGATACGGTCAATTCACTCGAACGAATGTCTGTATCCGTATCATCTTTCTTAGATTCAAATTTTTGATCTGAATACAATTTAATTTCTGTTGCTTGAAACTCATTTGTACCACCCATGCAATCCGATTTCGGTACGATTTTTACAAATCGAGTTGTATATACAGAATTAAAATTACCATATACCAAATCACCTACATTGTGTAAAGTATCTCCGACATTATATTTTCCGTCACTCGTTTGTGTATTTTCACTTAATACAACTGAATGTAAGTTGTAATCATCTCTTACAAATTCACCTTTTCCAGCTGGAGTCCAATCTGTACCATTATCGCTTACATAAAGTTCATATTTTCCCATTGTTCCATTTAATCCATAATTTGCATCATGAAAACCTGGACGTTTCTGATAAGCAAATGAACCGATTGTTTGCACTGAACCAAGGTCAAATACGATTTCATCATTTACATTTCCACTCACCGCAAAATTTAAATTTCCATCCGTAAGCTTATCGGTAGACTTACCTTTAAAAGTAACATTTGAACCTGCTAAAGAAACTTCTTTTTGTGGAATACCTGCACTTGTTTTATCGCTATATAGATTAAATTCTGCACCCGTAAACTCTTCTGTAGATCCAAGTGCATCACTTAAAGCTTCAAGTTTTACATATTGAGTTTTGTATGTCGCATTTAAATTTGCATAAACTACATCACCAACATTATAAAGATTCCCTTCTTGATGTAAATTATAGTCTTCTTTTGTAAATTCTCCGTTTGCTACTTCATTCCAATTGGTTTGATCATCACTGATATATACTTTATATTTTCCTAGCGTTCCATTAAAACCATAAGCTTGATCACCAAATCCAGGTCTTTTCAAGAACGAGAAAGAAGATACTTCTTGTTTAGATCCTAAATCAATTTCTAAAGAAATTGGAAAACCAGCTTTTTGATACTCATCTACATATGTGTTTTTATCACCATCAAACAAATATTCTGGATGACTAAATTCAACTCCATCTTTATTTTTTAGAGTCGCTTGCCATGTCGTACGATCTAAAGCTTGAGTTGGAGGTGTAACCACAGGTTTTTGTTCTTCAGTCTTTTTACCATTCACTAAATTAATGACAAAATCTTCTGACCCCTCCGCCGGTTTAAATTGCTCATCAATTCTTTTGTTGTCAATAGAAACTGTCTTCCATTTTCCATTATTATTTTCAAAAACACGTTTAATATACCCATTCCCAATAGTAATTCTGTTACCATTTTCAGAAACCTGAACATCTCCACCGGATTCATTTGCTTTAATATGAAGTGGAGCTATGTTCGCAACTAATGCAGTACAAACTGCTAAACTTAATATTTTTTTCATTCTCTATTTCTCTCCTTTATAAAATCAAAAAATTACCTTGAATAATAGTCATTTAACCTCCTTCCAACAAAAAGCAATTTCTCTATCGTAAGCGCTTTCACCTCTATATTTTAAACTATATGGATATTATCGTATTTGCATTTTTTAATGAACCTTTTGTGCTTTTTGACATTTTTTGTGTAAATCTATTTAAAACTATAGAATTCATAATTTACAACATTATTCACTGCATAAGAAGTCAATCTTCCCTTTTTGTCTACATTAAACGAAAAATTAACTGTTTGATTTCCTGACTTCATCAATACGGTATATAATTTTCCCTTTTTTGTTTTTGTAATGACACCCTTTTTACAAGCTTTTCGAAACTTTTTAGCTTCTTTATTAAAACTTTTTGTCCAAGCATCAACCTCGCCTATTTCATCCTTATGTTCTTTTACATACTCATTTGTTAAATTCGCAAAATATTTTTCTTCATCAACCAACTGATATAGTATCATCGCACGATAACCAGATTTGCCTAAACTCGGAATGTCCACTGCGTTTCCATATTCGTCCTGATGTGTTGTTGTCCAATTTTCAAATGGAATTGAATCCAAATTCTTTTTAAAGTTTTCTTCACTAATCACATAAGCCCACTTGTTACTGTCATGCTTTATATATTTAAAACAAGTCTCTCCACTACCATCATCCACAGGATAATTATTAATCACTTCTATATATTGATTAGCAGTTTCACCATTGTAAATTGTACAACGCAACTCTTCACCATCTCCATATACATTGGCTACTGTGTATTTAAAAGAATCAAGTTTATCGAGTTTATTGACCGCCTTTTCAATATATGGATAGACATCCACTGTGTTCTCTGATTCGGCATATACACGATAAGGTGTCATACACATCATAATGAGTGCTAAAAACACACATAATAATCTTTTATATTTTTTAATCACTTAATACCTCCAAAAAGGCATAGCCGTTGCTATGCCTTTGATGTTATAAAATGTTGTTTTGTCTAATCCATTGATTCAGCATAGATTCAGTAATTGTTTGTACTTGAGGATTTAAATCAGAAACAAATTCACCTCCTTTTACATAATATACGGAAGGTGTATATTTAAAATTTGAGAAATAAGGACGTATTCTTGCCAAATTATCATTAGGAGTCGCATTCTCTTCATGATCTAAGTTAACTTCATAGATAGTTAGGTTATGGGTAGGTAGCCAGTTATCCAATAATTCATGAAAATCTTTACAATAACCACAATCTGTTTGTGTAATCATCACTACAAATGTATCCTCGTTATCAAATTTTTCCACCATCTTATCAATGTTAATTTCTTTGATTGTTCCTGGTTTTGATGATTCTGGATTTGTTTGACATCCTGTAACCATCACAAAAGCCATAAGTAAAACAATTATTTTTTTAATACACTTCATATACAACACCTTACTTTAAAGAATATATTCTCCCAAAACAGGAGAATATATTACTGATTACTTCTTACTTCTTACTTTTTTTAAGCCTTTTCCATTTTCGCGTTTGCGATAAAGAATCGTTGCGATACCTGCAAGAGAAACAGCTCCAACACCTAATGATCCAAATAAACCAGCTTTATTTTCAACACCTGTATTTGCGCCAGATTGCCCTTTGCTAGGATTTACAATTGTTGTAGTACCTGATCCAGGTTTTGTCATTGTTGATCCACTACCTGTTCCTGGTTTTGTAGTTGTTCCACTGCCTGTTCCTGGCTTAGTTTCTGATCCACTACCTGTTCCAGGTTTATCTGGAGTAGTTGGTACATCAATATCTTTCTTAGGTTTTACAGCCAATGCTTTAACAAGTTGTTTGATTACTTTGTTAGCGTCATCACGATCCAATTCTGGATTAGCCAATGCTTCTTCACCTTTTGCGATTGCAGCTTTGATAGTTTCTTGATCTTCTTTACTGTAATCTTCTAACTTCAATCCTTTTAAGATATCCAATGCGTATTGGATAGAATCTTTTTGGTCTTGTGTAGTTAAACCATTTTGCTTGTATTTTAGATTTGCCTGTGCGTCTAATAATGCATTTACTAGAGTATCGATTTCTTCATTATTTGCTGGATCAGCAGCTTTTGCAGCTTCTAAAGCGGCTTTAAATGCATTCAACTCATCATTATCTACACAATCTTCAGTTCTTACTCGTTCTGCCAATTCAATTGCAGCACTCAATTTTTCTCTATTCAACTTAGTTAATAACTTATAAGTATCATTTAAGTCTTTGATTTGAGGTTTCAATAATTCTTTTTGATTGATTGGGTCCGCCATTAAATTCTTCGCAATTTCGACCTTGTTTTTGAAAAGTGTAAATGCTTCATCTTTTACATATAAAGAATCATCCATTTGAACAAATCCATTCAATTCATCAAGATTATTTTGAATAAGTTCTAATTCTGACATTTCAGCAGCAAGCTCATAGTAAGCCATTTTCAAGGCTTCTTCGTCACCATTTAACGCTTCTGTTGCCTTTGCGATAGCTTTTGTCAATGCATCTTGAAGAACTAAATTTTCATATTTCACTTCGTTTGCTTCATCGATCAATTTTTGTAGTTGAGCTTGACCTGGAGCATTTACCGTAACTGTAACTGTAGCTTGGACTTGATCATTTGCTTTCGCAATGATATTTGCTGTTCCATTCGCAACAGCTGTAATCTTTCCAGTTGCATCTACTTTCGCAATAGACTCATCTTCACTTGACCAAGTGACAACATCTGTTGTTTCAGTCGGAGAAAGAGTTGCCTTCACTTGAGCTGTTTCATTAACGTTTAATGTTACTTCAGTTTTATCCAATGTAATACTTGTTGCAGGAATTGCTTCTTTATGCAATGTTCCAAACAATTTAATTTCAGCAGCTGAAGCATAAGTATTTACTTGATCTCCTAAAGACTCTAATGCTGTAAAACGAACATAACGAGCTTTGGTTGTATCAAATTTAACTTTCTTGAATTCACCTTTATCCACTAACATACTTCCATCGTGTTCAAATGTTCCAACTACAACCGTCTTGAATTTTTCTCCGTCTAAGCTTGTTTCAACCATATATTTTGTGATATCACCATTGCCACTACCTGGACGAGGAAGATAATTCAATTGTTGAACATCATACTCTGCACCTAAATCCATTGTTACACCTTGTGGAAGTGTGTGTTGTCCATTGTAATTTGAGTGCCAAATTGTATTTGCATCACCATCGAATGCTTGTTTAACAGGGTCTTCTTGTGCTTCAGAAGTAGCTGTTACTTTTTCAGGATCAATTGTGATTTCTGCTTCACAATCTGGTTGTCCTTCATTAGAACCCTTATATTCTAAAGCTTGGATTACTTTGAACAAGTTGATTGTTTGTGCATTCACTTCTGTTTGTGTTGCATCTTTATCATTTAATACGGCATTTGCATCTTCTACTGCTGCTTTTAAAGTATCTAAAGAAGCTGCTGTATATAGGTGTTTATTTTCTAAAGCTTCATTCGCTTTATCTAATTGTGCTTTCAAGTCATCCACAATAACTTGACCAGCTACTACATTGATTTCGAATGTCTTCGTAATCTTTTTGCCTTCTTTATTTGTACTATTTGAAGTAATTGTCAATACAGCTTTTCCTTGTTTTTTCGCATGTAAAGTATAGTTGTAGTGATCACCATCGACTGTACGAATAACTGAAACAACTTCTGGTTTATCACTTTCAACAGAATACAATCCATTTGTTACATTTTCTGGAAGTACTGTTGCTTTAAATTGTTTTAATTGACCTACACTCATTGTAGTAGCATTGTTTTCATCAAATACAATATCTTCTGCATAAGTCGCTTTATTTTGATAGAATTCTACCTCATCAATATTTAATTTGTAGTTAAGTCCACCTTGACTATTCAATGCATTTAATTTAATTTTTTCAGCTTGCACTGGTTCATCAAAATGAATATTGAAACCTTGTTTAGAATCTACTTCATTAATAGAGTAATCTCCAATTTTTGTTTCTTTTTCACCATTAACTGCATACAATTCAAAGTCTTTTAATGCGCCTGTATTAATATTTGTGCCATCTACACGAACACGAATAGTCATGTCTGTGATTGTTTTTTGTCCATCAAAGTTGAATAATACCCAGTAAGGAACTCTTGCAGGAACTTCATCTCCATTATTTCCCCATTTGAATTCGAAACGGTTTGCATCTGCACCCCATTTACCATCAATCAACTTATCTACACCCATTCCAGATTGTAATACACTTTCATCTTGACCTTGTACACTCTGTACTTTGATTTGTGAAACTGTAACTTCTGGTGTTTGAATATCTTCACTAGTTGCCGCTGGATTGATTGCATTCAAGTTGTTACTTACAAACATGTATTCAGAAGCATTGAAATAGTCTGGTGTCAAAGAAATATCGCGTCTTGCAGTAAATGTTACTGTTACAACATCTTTTGTACCTGAAATAGATTTTTTACTTCCACTATTTGTATATGTGAAGTTTATATTTCTATTAACTGCAGCATTGTTTTCAGATTTCTTATAAGCTATACGATCAAATTTATATTCTCTCATATTAGCCGTAGCTAAAGTAGCTGATGTACCTTTGAAAGTTAAATCATCTGAGTTATAACCAATTTTTCCACCAATAGAGTAAACATTCTTCATATCTACACCTGAAATAGTTAATGTAACTGTTTCACCTGCAGCATAATCAGTCTTATCTAATGATGTAATCAAAGAACCTTTTGGATCTTTTGAAGGTGTTTTTACTCCACCATCTAAATGAACCATTGTTTGAGTGATATCTTGTGCATCATAGTAACCATTCTTATTGTAATCTGAACGTTTTACCTGATCCCAAGTTGGATCGCCATCTTCTAGACCTACATAGTTTTCAATTTGTGTAGCATCATTTTCATCGATAACACCATCATTGTTAGTGTCTCCAATAACGTATCCTTCACTTCCATCTACGATATATGGTTGAAGTTCTGCAGCTGAGAAGAATCCACCTTTTGACTTCTTAACAACATATTTGATATAACGAGCTGATGTTCCTGTCATATCGATAGTCTTAGTATCTAAATCTGACATATCTTTAGAGTATGTCCAATCTGATTTTTGTTTACTTGAATCATATGATAATGTCCAGTTTACACCATCAATAGATGTATAAACATCCATTCTCTGTACAGTACCATTTCCCTTATTGTCATTACGAGGAGTATAGTCAATACGCTCTAAATCGTAAACTTTCTTCAAATCATAGATCAATCCTTGATCTTCAGTCACTGAATTTGTTGAGTGGAAGAATGTACCATAATCAAAGTCTAAAATGTTACTCAATTTACCCCAGTCATCACCATAATCCCAAGATACTTTAATATCTTTTGGTACATTACGATATGGATCTAGTGCAGATTCTACTTCGATTGGATCACTCCATTTTGAATATCCATCTTTATTTCTTGAACGCACACGATATGTATGTCTAGAGTGATATTCAAGATCTGTATGCGTATAGCTTGTTTCTGTAATTCCAGATTGAATCATTCCATCTGTTTCTACTTCATATTCAGTCGCATCACTAACTGCATCCCATTTCAAAGGAATTGTTGTTGGAGTAATATTTTCTTCGTCTGCTTTAAAGTTAGCAGGAGTTTGAAGATTTTCATTTAATTCATCTTTATCTAAATTTCCATCATTCACAAATCCATCTACTGTTAATTCGATTCCATTTGTACTTACATCTGTCTTTTCGAATTTCACATATAATTTTGGAGTTGTTTTGATTTCAGTCTTTTCAAATTCAGAACCTTCTGTCGCAAATTTATTCAAGTTAGGCGCTTTATTATAGAAATATACATTGCCTGTGGCTTTATCAAATTCTTCTTGAGATTTAACTTCTTTTAACTCAACATTCGCATTTCCAACTTTTCCAGTTAACGCTGTTGGTTTCTTACTTACATTTACAATAAATGTAGTTTCTTTATTTGCATCATATCCATTGTAGCTACCTTGACTTGCTTCTGCTTTTAATACGGCTTTGCCATCTTTTACAGAACTTGTGAAATGAGTTGTCACATTTGAACCATAATTTACTTCTTCAAGATTTGAGTTATCAACTGTGTTTCCTTCATCTTCATATTGAGTATATTCTGATTCTTTATCTGGGTAGAATTCAACTAAACGTTTTGTTTTATCAATTCCACCTTTATTTGTTTCCGTTTTAGTCGCTGCATTATTGTGCGCTTCAAACATAGGAATGATGGCTCCATTCTTTACAAATAATGGTAATTTCCATACTGGAGCATCAAAATTATTTAATGTAGTTCCACCACGATATTGTTTTCCAGTAAAGTAATCAATCCAAACTTGATTTGAATCTGGCAAATAGATACCATTTCGAATATCATTTCCATCTTTATCTGCAGCTGTATTTTGATATACTGGAGCAACTAAGAAATCTTTACCAAACATGAACTGATATTGCATGTTTTTACTATATGTATTCGCATCTTCTGGGAATTCCAAGAACATTGCACGAACTTGTGGTTTACCTTTTTCACTGCCTTCTCCTAAGTTTGAAGAAGTATATGCAGTTGAATAAATGTATGGCATCAATTGAGATCTAAGTTTTAGATACATACGGTTGATTGATGATGTATCATCGCCAAATACATATGGCTTTTTAGGATAACTTCCCCAACCATCCATATCTAATAACATTGTTGTAAATGTTTTCCATTGGATATCACGTGTTGTGATCAATGAACTACCACCGAAAATTCCATCAACGTCACTTGAAACGTTAGGGTTACCACTCAAACTCTGCCCAATATATGTTGGGATTTGGAAACGAATATATTCCCAGTTTCCACCTGTCTGGTCACCTGTCCAGATACCACCATATCTTTGTGTTCCTGCCCAACCATCAAGAGTAACGATTGTTGGTCTATTCTTAGTTTCTGCTTTAGAAATAATGTTATAAGCTTTATTGATTCCATGTAAACCGAAGTCATATCCAGAGCCAACCCATGCAACGTCTGTTTTTAATGTACGAATTCCACCGTTGTAAACTTCTTTTTCAAAATCACGTTGTAAATGAACTGGCTGATTTGGATCTGGTGTTAATGAAGATTGTGTCCATAGACCTGTACCAACACCTTTCGAATTCGCATAGTCTGTAAAGTTCTTTAGGTTTTGAATGTTATTATCTAAATTTGCATCGTCTGTACCATATCCACAACCATATCCATCATTCGGTAAGAACCAACCTAACTGCATATCATATTTTTCGTATTGATCGATTACAGCACGAGCTGAAAATTTATAATCTGTTTCGTTCGTTCCGTTTAATGATTCTAGAATGCCACCTTGTTTAATTTGTCCACCATTATTTTTTTCTGTATATTTCACTTTATCATTCACAGTTTCTAATGGTGTATTTCCACCTTCGATCCATTCATCACGGTTATAACAGTTTAAGTGACCTAAATAGAAGGCTTCTTCAGGGAATAAAGCTGGATTTCCTGTTAATTTAAAATATCCTTGTAAAACACTTACTGGTGTATCCCCTACAAAATAATAAGCATCTAAACGTTTTTCAGAATGAGTTGCCTCTACTTCATTGTTGTTTGTTTTACCAAAATCATAAACACCTTGTTTAAATGTATTACGAACAACACCATATCCATTTGTTGACCAATAGAATGGATTTGGACTGGCAACACCACCACTTACCCAGTTGTTTTCATTTTTGATATTAATTGATTCGCCTGTGTGAATAAAACGACCATTTTGAGTACCACCACCAAAGAAGTTTTCTCCGGCATTTTTCACAAAAGTTTGTACTGTGCTTCCTTTTTTATATTGCACTGGTTTTGCTTCTTGCCAAACAATGCTTCCATCAGCACGTTTTAATGTCATTGTAGAATCTTCTTTAGAAACCTCTAATGATACACCATCTTGAACGGAAATCGTGTATACACCAGCTTCATTCTTAATTGTTGGAGTCGGTTTCGAATATTCACTTGAAGCATCATTTTGTTGAACGATACGGCCTGTATGTTCAGGATTATTAGGAGTAGCGTACTCTTTAAAGTCTTCATCTTTTCCATCTGGTTCCATATCTAAACGGAATAAATTATTTTCTAAAAATGTAATTCGAGTTTTTTCTCCATTTACATGTGTAATAGTGACAATATTATTTTCTACAACAGGTTCGCTTGCTGGCGCACTCACAAATATATAGCCACTTTTCGCAACATTTGTAGTTTCTTTTTTCACAGTCGTATTTTTTGACTGAATTGGCTGTGTGTTTGCCGACACACGAACCGGTGCTGCCATAGCTGTTACGCCCTGGCTTAATGTAACCATCGAAGCTAATAAGGCTTTCTGGCTTTTTTTCATCTATTCTTCTCCTAAACTTGAATCAAGTTTCAGTAGGAAGTTGACAACAAAGCGTTCAAGACTAATACAAATATTTTTGGTACGCTAAACCAAAAATAGACGGAATTTGCATATGTAAAGCACATTTCAGTAATTATTTGAAATCAGGGTCAACAAATAGCACTTTTTAAATACAATGCGCGAAATTTAAAAAATGTTAATGCCCTTATCCAATTGTTTACTTAAAAAACTCTAAAAATCATACTTATCAGTCTTTTGTTGACCTACTGCTGCTCTAAAAAATGCGAGCGATACTTATTAAATCATGATTTATGCTTTTACTTTATCATAATTGTAAACGTTTCCATTTATATTTTTTAATGGACTTTTTGCACTTTTTAGCAATAAATTTGAGATTTCCAACCATTTTAGACACATGAAAACTAACCAAATTTTCTAATTTCAAAGAGATTTACTGCAAAGCTATCACTAGACACTGCTTTAAAATCATGGGTTAAGCATTCATATACGTAATCGAATGTTATTGATTCCAAAAAGAAATTCATCATAAAAGATATTTGAAAACCAATACAGCTATTTTATGCAAAAAAGATTTCAGCTTATAACCATTACTGAAATCTTTTTGATTGTTAAAAGAATCTAGGGATCTATTTACTAAATAGATCGTTATTTATTTTGTTATTGTTTCTCCAATAATATATTTAATTCATCATTCAAATTTTGCATTGCCAACTCAATATCCTCATTTGTATCAATGACTCTTCGAATTTCACTATCTGCCATCGAATACAATTGATCATAGCCATCCAGCTTTTTTATCGTGATTGCTTGTTCCATCATATCATCAAAAAAATCTAAGTTATAATTTGAATCCAATGGCGCATCCTCTTGAATATACTTAGTCACATTTTGGGATGTCGACACATTCTTTAACACAGAAACACCCTGCGAATATTTAAACAAACTCTCTTGCGTTGTCTCATCATAACAAAGTAACTTCAAAAATTCCCAAGCCATTTTTTTCTTAGAGGACATTTTACTGATTCCACAAAGTAAACTATCCATTTGCGACACATTATTGCCACTAGGTCCTGCAGGCATTGGAAGACAATCCCATTCAAAACTTGAATATTTTTTAACGCTCCAAGGATACGGTTTATATGTTCTATATTCACTAAACATCATTGGACAAAAGGCAACCTTCCCTTTATCAAATAATTCACTTGTCACATTCTGATTTCGATTTAAACGATTTAATTGACGCACAAATTCAATAGCTGAATACACATCTTGTTTCTGTAAAGTACACTTCATACTTTCTTCATCATACAACGCCTGTCCATTCGAACTTAGGGCATTTTGCCAAGTATAGCCATACTCTCCAAATTGATCGATTTCTCCATCACCATCCGTATCCACAGTCAATTTTTCGCAAATTGAATAAAAATCATCCCACGTCCAATCCACATTTGGAATCGCAATCCCATTTTCTTCTAATAACGTTTTATTCACAAACATCAAAGTTGGTGAACTTTCATATGGAAGTGCATATTGATGATCATATATATTTCCTGCATTTAATGTTGTTGAAAAATAGCGATTTTTATTAAAGTCTGCATCCGTCTGCATATATGTATCTAGTGGTTCTAACATTCCCACCTTAGCATATGTAGAAAGATCATCACTCAACACCATAAACACATCGGGCAATGTACCATCTAAAGCTTCCTTTGAAACCCAATCTGAATAATCCTCTTTTAAGATTCCACTCACATATTCCACTTGCACATTGGGATGTGCTTTCTCAAATCGTTCAATCACATCATCAATAATTTTGCCACTGTATGGACTTGGCACATTCCAGTTACTACCCGCAAATACACCTATCGTTAAAACAATGGGTTTTTGTGTATAATAAAATGTAGCTGCCAAACAACACACCAATATGGTTATCAAAAAAGTTCTTAATCTTTTTCTCACCATTATTTATTTCCCCTAGACAAATACCAAATAGCCAATTGTGTACGATCTCTTAAATCCAATTTATCCAAAATCACACTTAAATAGTTGCGAATCGTACCCTCACTAAATCCAAGTTTTTGAGCAATTTCTTTATTCGAATAGCCATGCCCAATTTGTGCAATGATTTTACGTTCTGTATCACTCAAGTCAAAATCTTCTTCATGCTCAAAACTAAATTCCGAATTCGAGTTTGCCATTTGCGAAAAGAACTGTGCAACTTTTCCTGCCACATTCGGATTAAAACATGCTCCCCCAGATAACACACTATGAATAGCTGAACTCAATTCTTCTAAGGAACAACCCTTTAAAAGATAACCGCTTGCACCATATTTTAAAGCATCATAAATATATTCGTCATCATCAAATGTTGTTAATATTATAACTTTTATATTTGGATATTCTTTCTTCACAATTCGCGTACAATCCACGCCACTCATATTTGGCATACGCACATCCATCAAGATAATATCTACACTTTCTGTTTTTAATGAATCTAATACTTCTTGCCCACTACCAACCACTTTTACAACTTCAAAACTCGGATCCGAATCTAAGATGATCTTTAAGCTTTCTCGAATGAGTTGCTGATCATCCGCAATCATAATTTTAACCATTATTCTCTCCTCTTCTCATTGGTATTTCTACAATTAACTCAAATCCATTATCGCCATAATAACGAATTCGTCCCTGTAATAAATTAATACGTTCCGTCAAATGATGAATACCAAAGCCCGGATTTACATCCTTACATCCTTGACCATTATCTTCAATAATTATAATCAAATTATTATCGGCTTGCGCAATCGAAACATAAATTTTTGTCGCATGGCCATGCCTTACAGAATTGGTCATTCCTTCTTGCACTACACGATACACAATTTCTTCTTCATCTGCATTTAAATTCACCAAAGGCAAATGGCACAAATAAAGAATCGTTACATCCGTCAATTTTTGAAAATCCATGATCATCATATCTAAAGCTTCTTTTAATGAATAGCGTTCTAACGCATCTGGCTTCAATTTATCCACTGAACGCCTGACATCTGTTAAGCCTCGTTTTGCGCTCTCTTGCAAAATACCCAATTGTGCTTTTGTGACATTGACATCCCTATCAATCATCACCTGACAAGCCTCAAGACCAACACTTAATCCCGTTAAAGTATGCCCTAATGTATCATGAATTTCACGGGCAAGACGGTTTCTTTCTTTGGTTTCACCCATTTTTTCGCGCAAATTCGCATAACCCTTTAGTTGAATATTCAAGCGTTTCAATTCAGCATTTAATGAAGCGAACTTTTGTGTTTCATTCATCTGCTTTTGTAGATACAAGAATATATAGGCAATAAATAATACAATATTTAAATTGGTTAAAGTAACCTCAATACCCATCAATAAGCCTTGTGTTCTTGAATTATATACAGACAAATATTCCTGGAATGAAATCATAGGAATATAATTGGATAAATATCCATAATTTGAAAACATATATGCCAAAAAGACAAGTATGATGCAAATTGAACGATCAAAAGGTTTATCTACATACATCAAACAATCGGCAATGACGATAAATAAGATACATGTTGCACTAAAGGAGATATTCTTCATCAAAATCAAACTGAATCCTAACTCAATAAAGATAGGAATCATTTGGTGATGATAAAAAAATTTGAGTTTTGGACGAATGGACACAAAACAAAATAACGCAATAAACATAAATATAGAGATATAAAAAGAACGCATTGGAACATTGGAAAGTGTAGATATATTTTTTATAAAATCGGATGCATAGCCACTTTTTGTCACATGTACCAACGTATAATACATCACAATTGCGGTGTACCACACAGTAAAAAAGCTAAAAACCCACATACAGACATAGACAAGCCATACATTATATTTTTTAATATCTTGTATCATTGCCAGCCCTCCGTAGAATAATCTTGAACATTCTCTTTTGTGATGATTTGCACAGGACTCATTTCATTTTTATTCTTAATTGTTTCTTGCGAAAACAACTTATAAATTACCTCCCCAGCCTTTTTTCCAAACGTCTTTGGCGATTGTGCCACAGTTGCAGCCATTTTACCTTCTGCAACCATTTCTTTTGCCTCAGGCGTTCCATCGATGCCATAAACATATTTATCTTTCAACATATTATTTGATGAAAGTGCAGCCATTGCCCCCATTGCGCTTGGATCATTCAAACACATTACAACATCAAATTCGATTCCTTCCTCAATAAAAGATTCCATTTTGGGCATGGCCACCTCTAATTGTCCATCACACTCCATACGCTTGACCACTTTATAGTTCTCATTGGATTGAATGGTATCCTCAAATCCTTTAATACGTAAGTAGCCTGAGCGAGTCGTGGAATGTTGTAAAAGAACAATATTAGCATGATCAAGCTTGCGCATCATATCCTTTGCACATTGAACACCCGCATCATAGTTATCACTGACAATACTATAAGTAACGTTCTTATTATGTTTTACTTCCGTATCCACTACAATCACAGGAATACGATTTCTGTATGCTTCTTTTAATGAATCTTCTAACCCCTCATAATCAACAGGCGCGATTACTATGGCATCGACTTGTTGTTCAATCAAATAGTGAATTTGTTCCTTTTGTTTCTTTAAACTCATAGCTGAATCCAAAGCGATGAGCTGATCCCCATGTTCCTTTAAGATTCTAGAAATTTCCTCATTGATTACGGAATAAAACGTATTGTTGTAGGTCATATAAGTAGCTCCTATCTTACGTGGCTCCGTCGAATTATATATCATATTCGATTGCGTAGTCGTATTAATCAAGTAATTACTGCCAATCGCAAAGGCTAGACAAATCGTTAAACAGAAGATAATATACGCAAATGATTTTGGCTTCTCCATTCAAATCTCCTTCCTTACAGAAAATGTCGCATTACTGCGACACTTTTTTATAACACTTTTTGTAGAACATATACAAGGATTGCGATAACAATAGGTACAATAAAAATCATTGAATATCCACGTACAAATTTTGTTTCTAAAGCTTTAAATCCTAAATCATCATAATAGAATCTTTCATCATTTGTTTTACCAACAACACCTTCTTCTATTAGATTCGAAATTGTATAACTAATTGTTGAAGTAGCATAAGGCAAGTTTTTAAACGTACTTACATCTACCGCACTTTTTTCATCTACTGCTCCTCTTTTTTTCAAAGTATCCATTACCATTGAAGCAGCTGTTGCCTTTGCTCCTTTTTTTCTTTTTCTAGACATTTTCTTTCCTACTTTCTATATCTATAGCTTGAGCTACACTCTTTATACACACGCCATATACCTTCAAACTCTCAGGTGCATGATCCATGACATATGTATTCTTTAAGTTTTTTAATATGCATAAGTCATTTTCTCCGTCTCCAATAAAAATCGCATCTTCGACAGGTAAATGACAAAAGGCTTCCCATTTGTTTGTACCTTTTTTCGTAATCTCAATATAATCTTTTGAAGTAGCCATTACTTCATAGTTTTTAAACAAGTCTCTAAATTGATTCAATAACAAATCTAAGTCATTTTCAACATACATACTTAACTTAGCTAACCCTAAATCTCGTGAATTTAAATATTCCAATATATCTATATTTGAAAATCGTCCTAAACTCGGTTGTTTCTTTTCAAAACTATGAAGTCTTTCTTTTCCATAAGATGAAACAGGATAATAGCGATTTCCTACTTCGTCTGTATAAAATAAATCCAAATTATATTTTAGGATCTCTTTACACATTTGTATTCCATCATCTAAATCAATTAAAGAAGAATACACATTCTGATCTTTATAATAGGCGTTTGCCCCATTATCTGTAATCATATATTCACATGACAATTGATATTTAGAAGCAAGTTCCATACAAAAAGCATGATCTCTTCCTGTCACAAATCCAAATGAATGTTTTTGTGTCCATTGATATATTGAATTCACGTCTTCTTCTGTAATAGTTCCATTTGAATCCATTAAAGTTCCATCTAAATCGGATAAAAACAACATTATTTATGACGCTCTTTCTTTGCTTTTTTAAATGCTTTTTGTTTTTCCTGTAGCTTTTCACCAATTTTCTTAGTAACAACAATTTTATCACGATTGCTCATTAACACTGTGCAATTATGTGTAATGACACCATTTTTAAATTCAAAATTTGCAAGCATGCGATAACGATAATATGTATCTTCAAAAAAGAAGCCATCTTCTGTAAAATAAACACGACGATGTGTATATGAATCAATAGACAATCCTAAGAATACCAATCCAATACATCCATACGCTAAATAGTAATAATAAGTTTGTCCATTGGAAGCTAATTTTGGTGCCATAAACATTAAAACAAATGCCACAAAAGCCATCGCAACCATGACCCATACCCAATATCCACCATCTACCATTGTTTCGTAATGTTTATGTGAATTTTTAAAGTTTTCAAATTCTTTTTTGTAGGCAATTCCACCTTTTAAGCTTTGATAAAAAATGAATGCCATATATCCAACTAATATTACACCCACAATAACTTTAAAAAATATATTATTTGAATCCATAAATCATTCTCCTTCTTAACCACAGTAAGCATTATAACATCATTTCATGCTATAATAAAAGCATTGTTGGAGGTAGTTTATGGAAGAAAATATGCACGCGTTAATGGATCGTTTAAATAGTTCGAGTCAATTTCTTCAAAGCAATGACATGCGTGTTACAGAAGTACGACATGGTTTTGCGAAAGTAGAAATGATTATTGATGAACAAATTCTAAATATACATGGCTTTGTCCATGGTGGAGCCCTATTCTCTTTGGCAGATACAGTAGCAGGAGCTGCAAGCTTTGCGACAGGAAGAGATAGCGTTACACTTACAGGTACAATCAATTATATTAAGCCTGGTCGTGGTGGCAAATTGATTGGGATTGCACAAGAAATTTCAAGTGGAAGAACAACCGGAGTTTATGAAGTATTTATCTTCAATGATGAAAATGTACTTCTTTCAAGAGCTACATTCACAATGTTTTTCTTAGATTCAGACAAGATGAAAAAAAAGAAAGAGCAGAAATAAACTGCTCTTTTCATTTACTTAAACGCTCTTTTGAATCTTTCAAAAGGAGATTCAGCTTGCCCAGATTTTAATTCTTCGTATAACTCTCTTTCTCTTCGAGATACTTTACGTGGAATTTCAACCTGAACTTCTACAAATTCATCCCCTTCTCCTGAACGTGATTTTACACCTTTTCCTTTTAGACGGAATTTAGTGTTTGGTTGTGTTCCTTCAGGAATTTTCAATTCAACATCACCATACACGGTTGGAACTTGAATTGTACAACCAATCGTTGCATCAATTGAACTAATTGGAACTTTGATGAAGATATTATTGTCTTCGCGTTTGAAAGTTGGATGTGGTGTAACCATAATTTCGATATATAAATCTCCATTAGGTCCTCCGTTTGATCCTCTTTCGCCTTTTTGTGGAATACGAATCTGTTGACCAGATTGAATTCCTGCTGGAATTTTAATATCCAATTTTACACGACGATGCTCATATCCTTTGCCATGACAATGTGAGCATGCACGTGTAACTTTTTTACCTGTACCATGACAATCCGGACATACACTTTGTTGCTGAATCACACCAAAAGGTGTTCTTTGTTGAGACATAACATATCCAGAACCATGGCATGTAGGACATGTCTGCACATCACTTGGGCTTTCAGCTCCAGATCCATTACAGTGTTTACATGTTTCATCAACATCCAATGAAATCGTTTCTGTTTTGCCAAAAATTGAATCCATGAAATCAATGCGCATCTGCATGTAACGGTCTTGTCCTTGTCGAGGTTGATTGCTTGAACGGCGAGATCCTCCACCGCCAAATCCTCCACCAAAGAACGAACCGAAGATGTCTCCTAAATCTGAAAAGTCTGTGAATCCACCAGAGAATCCATCACCTTGTCCAAAGGCTCCATCCATGCCCGCATGACCAAATTGATCATAGGTAGCACGCTTTTTCTCATCACTTAATACTTCATAAGCTTCATTGATTTCCTTGAACTTATCTTCAGCTCCAGGTTCATGATTTCGATCGGGGTGATATTTCATGGCCAATTTTCGATAGGCCTTTTTAATTTCATCTGGTGTCGCACTTTTACTGACACCAAGCACTTCATAATAGTCACGTTTTTCTGCCATGTGAATCCCTCCATACGATACGAAGAAGTTCTAGCGTGGCTAGAACTTCAAATGTTGCTTATTTATTTTACTTCTCAGTGAATTCACCGTCAACTACATCATCACCTGAATGAGTTTGTGTTGATTGTGAAGCTGCATCACCATTTGGTTGGTTGTACATTGCTTGTCCTGCTTGCATTGCAGCTTTTTCAAGCATGTCTAATTTTGTTTTAACTTCTTCCATGTTATTTTCATCTAAAGATTTTTGTAGATCATCACGCAATTTCTTAGTTTCTTCAGCTTGTTTTGGATCAATCTTATCTTTATTGTCTTCTAACATTCCATCGATTTGTGCAATGAAACCTTCAGCTTTGTTACGTAAATCAATTTCCTCTTTACGTTTTTCATCTTCAGCCTTGTTATCTTCAGCTTCACGAACCATACGATCGATTTCTTCATCACTCAATCCACTAGAGTTTTGAATTGTGATGTGTTGTTCTTTACCAGTACCCTTATCTGTAGCACTTACATGTACGATACCGTTGGCATCAATATCAAACTTAACTTCGATTTGAGGAACGCCACGACGAGCTGGTGCGATTCCATTTAATTGGAAGTTACCTAATTCTTTGTTGTCGTTAGCCATTGGACGTTCACCTTGTAATACACGGATATCTACAGCAGGTTGGTTATCAGCAGCTGTTGAGAAAATCTGTGATTTACTTGTTGGAATTGTAGTGTTACGAGGAATTAATACGGTCATAACTCCACCCATAGTTTCAATACCTAATGATAATGGTGTAACATCTAGTAATAATACGTCATTTACATCACCAGAGATAACTCCACCTTGGATTGCAGCACCCATAGCTACAGCTTCATCTGGGTTTACTGAGTGGTTAGGATCTTTTCCTAATGCTTTACGTACTGCTTCTTGAACAGCTGGAATACGAGTAGATCCACCAACTAATAATACTTCGTCAATATCAGATTTAGACAATTTAGCATCTCTTAATGCGTTTTCAATTGGAATCAATGTACGTTCTACTAAATGTTTAGTCATATCATCAAATTTTGCACGAGTTAATGTTGTATCAAAGTGCAATGGACCAGCAGGACCGGCTGAGATAAATGGTAAGCTAATTTGTGTCTGCATTACACCACTTAAATCTTTTTTCGCTTTTTCAGCAGCTTCTTTTAGACGTTGCATTGCCATTGGGTCTTGTGACAAGTCAATTGCGTTATCTTTCTTGAATGTATCAACCATCCAGTTTACTAATACGTTATCAAAATCATCTCCACCTAAGTGTGTGTCTCCATTTGTTGACAATACTTCGAATGTTCCATCTGCTAAATCAAGGATACTTACATCAAAAGTACCTCCACCTAAGTCATAGATCAATACTTTTTCTTCTTTATCTGTTTTATCAATACCATAAGCCAATGCTGCAGCTGTTGGTTCGTTGATAATACGTTCTACTTCTAATCCAGCAATTTTACCAGCATCTTTAGTTGCTTGACGTTGTGCATCATTGAAGTATGCAGGAACTGTGATAACAGCCTTTGTTACTTTTTCTCCTAAGTAATCTTCTGCATATGATTTCAAGTATTGAAGGATCATTGCACTAATTTCTTGTGGTGTATATGATTTTCCTTCTGCTTCTACTTTTTCATTTGTTCCCATCAAACGCTTAATTGAACTAATTGTGTTTTTATTTGTGACTGCCTGACGTTTTGCAGCATCACCAATAATACGTTCTCCATCTTTGAACGCAACAACACTTGGTGTTGTACGATTTCCTTCTGGGTTAGGAATTACTTTACAATCTTTACCTTCCATAACCGCAACACAGCTATTTGTTGTACCTAAGTCAATACCAATAATTTTACTCATGATAATTACCTCCCTATTCGCTTACTTTTACTAATGCAGGTCGTAAAATACGATCCTTCAACATATATCCTTTTTGTAATACTTCAATAACCATTCCACTTTCAACGCCTTCTTTTTTCTCTTGCATTAAAGCCTGCATTGTATTGTGGTCAAATGGTTTATCGGCTACATCTATTTCCTGTACGCCTTCTTTTTCCAGCACACCTTTCAATTGTTTATGAATCATCTCAAAGCCTTTGACATAATTCTTAATCACTTCATCCTCGGTTTGTACTTTCAAAGCCATTTCCATTGAATCAAGAATTGGCAAGATTTCCGTTGCTGGCTGTTGGAAGCGATATTTTCGAGCTGTATCTGCATCTTTCTGTAGACGTTTCTTCATGTTTTCTGTATCTGCATAAGCACGTGCTACATCATTTTTTGCCTTGTCAAGTTCTGCCTTCAAACCTTCAATGATTTCGTCTGAATCAGGTTCTTTCTTTTCTTCAACTACATCTTCAGCTGTTTCTTCAGCTACTTCTTCAACAACTTCTTCTTTTACTTCTTTATTTTCTTCTTTGCTCATCTTTGGCACCTCCTTTATTTTTGTCTGTCCCAAAGACGTCTTCGATGACATTTGACATATAATCCATCAAGGCTACGACCTTGGAATACTGCATTCGATTTGGACCAACAACCATTAATTGTCCTTCCTCATCGCTGTTATAATGGAATTTTGTTGTTAATACCGAACAATCTCCAATTTGTAACAACTCGTTTCTTTCACCAATCTGGATTGCTACATTTCCCTCTTGATCCGTCCATTGGTGGAATAAATTTCCATTTTCCAATATACGCATCATTTGTTTCAACTTGTTAATGTCACTAAATTCTGGCTGATACAACATATTGCTTCGTCCAGAAACCGCAACTTTTTCAGTCGCAAATCGCATAAAGGCTGAAACGAACGCTTCAAACAAAACTTCATGTCGAACAAGTTTTGCCGCCATCATCGGTTCAATTTCTTTCATTTTATCAACAACATTTTCAATTGGCGTTCCCACTAATTGGTCATTTAATAAATCTGTACAATTTTGAATATCCTGCATAGATACATCTGTACCAAATTGGAACACTTTATTTTCTGTATGTCCTTGATCTGTGACAATGATCGCAACAGCACTTTGATTGTTGATTGGAATCAACTGTACATGTTGTAAAGTCTGATGCCTGCTATCAGGTCCTAGAACAACACTCGTTAAATTTGTCATATGTGACAAAATGTCACAGCTTTTTTGAACAACTTCTTCTAACGAATAATGTCTTTCACTAAAGACTTGCTGTAAAGCATTCTTTGTAGAAACATCCAAATCCGCTTCCATAAGATGTTCAACATAGTACCTGTAGCCTTTTTGACTCGGAATTCGGCCGCTCGAAGTATGTGTCTTCTCTAACAACCCTAACTTCTCAAGTGTCGCCATCTCATTACGGATGGTTGCAGATGAAACCGGGAAATCTAAAAGTTCCATCAAAGTCTTCGAACCAACTGGTTCTGCACAACGAGTGAACTCTTCAACTATTGTTTTAAAGATTATCTTTTGACGTTGTGTGATTTCCATTGTGAAGGCCTCCTTCTAGCACTCATTTTCCTTGTCTGCTATTAGTATATCACAATTTTTAGCACCGTCAACACTTGAGTGCTAAATTTCAATTAGAAAAATAAGATACGAATATTCGTACCCTCACCATTAAGCTTTCATCGAATGCTCTACACACTTTTACATCACCTGTAAAGAATGGATGTGATCACACATCCATTCCATCAAATATTCTTTTTTAGTTCTCTTAATGCATCTAAATCTAATCCAACAATCTCAGATATTTCTTCAAGCGTTTGATTATTTCTTGCAAGCATTTTAATCGCTATTTTGATTTGTGTATTTTTTGCACCACGCTCAACACCTTGTTCAATTCCTTGTTCAATTCCTTGTTCAATTCCTTGTTCAATTCCTTGCTTGATACCCATCTGGATTCCTTTGTTTGTTGATTCTTCAAA
>OLIX01000080.1_pt1 | contig 102281 bp, 70 predicted proteins | sample 1601331 | NCBI WGS metagenome assembly OLIX01 (sample SAMEA2452120, study PRJEB22498) | human gut metagenome | biome: human feces; feature: human gut; material: feces | place: Australia | collected 2012 | reverse complement strand
AGAATGCGATCATTCTGGGCCACTACTACCAGAAGGGTGAAATACAAGACATCGCTGATTACGTCGGTGACAGTTTGGCATTGGCTCAATGGGCGGCCAAAACGGAAGCGGACATCATTGTGATGTGCGGCGTTCACTTTATGGGTGAAACGGCGAAGGTGCTTTGTCCGAACAAGAAAGTGCTGGTGCCCGACATGGAAGCAGGTTGTTCGTTGGCGGACAGTTGTCCGGCGGACAAGTTTGCGCAGTTTGTCAAAGAGTACCCGGGACACACCGTTATTTCGTACGTCAACACAACGGCTGCGGTAAAAGCGGTAACGGATGTGGTGGTAACTTCCACCAATGCACGGCAGATTGTGGAAAGCTTCCCAAAAGATGAGAAAATAATTTTTGGTCCGGACCGGAATCTGGGTAATTATATCAACTCAGTTACGAACAGGAATATGCTTCTTTGGGACGGAGCCTGCCATGTACACGAACAATTTTCGGTTGAAAAGATCGTGGAACTGAAAGCACAACATCCGGAAGCATTGGTACTGGCACATCCCGAATGTAAGAGTACGGTGCTGAAACTGGCGGACGTGGTAGGTTCTACGGCTGCATTGCTGAAGTACGCTGTGAATCATTCCGAAAACACATATATCGTAGCTACCGAATCGGGCATTCTGCATGAGATGCAGAAGAAATGTCCGCAGACAACGTTTATTCCGGCTCCTCCTAATGATAGTACGTGCGGATGTAATGAGTGTAGCTTTATGCGGTTGAATACGTTAGAGAAGCTGTATGAGTGTCTGAAGAATGAATCGCCGGAAATTACGGTGGATCCTGAAGTAGCAGAAAAGGCAGTGAAGCCGATTCAACGAATGTTGGAGATTTCGGCAAAGTTGGAATTATAAGAAATTATTTTGGTTTACTTACTGGATATCTTTGAAAGAAATATCTAAAAAGAAAAGGAGAAACTTATTGTTGTCAAGTTTCTCCTTTTCTTTTTAGTGTTAATATATTGCGAAAGACTTTATGACTGGATTATCTTTAGCTTCTTCTATTTCCAACTTTACAACAGATAAGGAGTGAGTTGGAAAATGTTCGATCCGTTTATGACCGATACAACTTCCTTCAGAAAGTTGTATCCATTTTCCATTACACAGACCTTTTAGTTTATATTTCAGAACTCTTTCTCCAAATGCTATATCTTCTGACAATACGATACGGCTTATATTGGTCTCTTTGTTTAACCGGATAGATAGTTCGTATCCTTTGCCTGATATTTTTCGGATAGGTTTTGAAAATGTTTTTCGTATAATGTCACCGAATTCTTTCGCTCTTTTTACATCAGCATCAGGAACCAAGCCGTTCTTATCTATTACTAAACCAAGCAGCATATTGGTATTACGTCCTACACTGGTTTCATATTTAAGTAAAAGCTCATCAGTAGAAAATATCAGATGATCTTCATTAGCGCGCCAAAACCAACCACCTTGGAATGAGTCATTACGGCGTAGTGTGAAATCAGCTTCTCCGGGACACCAGTAGTTTCCGTGTGGATTACCGTATAAGCCTTTTATCTTCTGTACGCCATCGGCGGAAGTTGTTGCATCGGCTGTTGCCCAACAGGGATAAGGAGAGTTACCTTCTTCATTGCCTACCCAGCGGATTAAATTCGGATATCCATAAGGGCCTTGAAATGCAATGGAATTGGGCTGTAAACGTTGAATAAGTGTCAATATATCAGCTCCTCCATTTTGCTGAGAGAGTACGCCGCCATCAAACCATATTTCAAACAGTTTTCCGTAATTACTCCAAAGTTCGGTCAATTGTGTCTCTACTATTTTGTTATATTCTTCTTGGGTGACCGGACTTCCTTTCTTGACAAGTCCAGGGTTGTCGACATGTAGAAAACCATTAGCGGTAGTACTGGCATAGATTCCTGGTTTAATTCCGTATTTTCGGCAAGAAGCGACAAATTCGGCTACAATGTCTCCGTTTCCATTTTTGTAAGGTGAATTTTTTATACTGTATTCATGAGCCGTTGTTGGCCATAATGAAAAACCGCTGCAATGTTTGGCTACTAACACTGCATATTTGGCTCCAAGGCTTTTGGCTGTGTGTATCCATTGATCGGTATCAAGGGAAGAAGGATTAAATGTAGATGGTGAAGGATGGGTACCAAATTGTCGCCAATTATAGTCGGGGTGGAATACCGGCATATCAAAGTGAATGATAACTCCTATTTCGGCATTTGCCCATTCTTGTTGTAATTCATTCGGACATACAATTATTTTCTCTTGGGCATCGAGAAAAGGACTGGTAAATGTCAGAATAGCAAAGATTATGCATTGAATGAATGTTTTCATTGTATAATGATTTAGTATATACATACTTATGTTATGATATAGCAAAGATAAGAGATATTAAATTTTAAAGCAAATTCTTTTATTAATCTTCGATATTAAGAAGAAGAGTTTGATGAATTAATCAGCACATTCAAGATTTCTATATTTGATTAAATTTAGTATATGAAATGATATTCATTGTATACGTTCAATGTCCGTTCGTCTGAATATGCAAGCGCTCATGCTTCCGTTACCAATGGGAAGAGACTATCTTTCCCAGTCTTCATCATAGGGATATCCTCTCGCTACAGGGTAATGAAATCTTCTCCCCGGTTGAAAACAGGGTGATTATACCATAAGGTGTATTCCTTGTTATATTGTTGCCTAGTAAATTACAAGTTTCTAAAAGTAATAAAAATAATGTGGTTAATTTTATTAAAAAATATCTATTTGTAATTATTTCGGTAAAGATAAATAATCGTTTATTATTGTGCTAATATCTTGTTGTAAAGAATAGAAAAGTGTACGATATACGCTATAAATCGGATATACTGTGTATATAATAATATAGTTGTATATGGAAATAATTCAATGTTTGTATATACTTCCTGATAAGGATAATGTTTCTTTTTATTTTTTAATGAAAATGAAAGAGGGATGTTTATTGATTTTTATAACTTTGTTATTTAAAAACATCTAATACACATTCAAATGATTCGGTTAAAGTACTATCTTGCGTTATTTTTATTACTGCTCCCAATTTGTTCTTATGGACAGTTTTTTAAGAGATTAGGAATGAAGGACGGCCTTTCTAATCCTTCTGTATTGGCAATTTATCAGGATACGTTGGGACGTATGTGGTTCGGTACTAATGAAGGTGTTAATATATATGATGGCGAACAGATTCATCAGTGTAAATCTTATGTGGTTGGTCAATCTCAGCAAGTAAAATTGATGAATGGGGCAATAAATCAGATTGTTGGTGATTCGTTAGGGAATATTTATATGCGTAATAACCATGCATTACTTAGGTATGACATACGCAAAGAAAAACTGGAAGAAATACGTTCTTCTGGAGTAAGTTCTTTGGCATCTATTAATCGGAAAATATGGTGTGCTATGGGAGATTCATTATTTAAATATGATTGTAATAGAGACTCATTGTATTTTTTTCGTAAATTGAATACTTCTACTGTCTGGTGTTTGGAACAACAGGGAGAAAAACTTTGGATTGGAACCAATAAAGGGCTGTATGTACTTGTTAAGGATTCGGTTAAATGTGTTTTGCCAGAGGTTGAAATCTTTAGATTGTTTGTTAGTAGTCATAATGAATTATGGATTGCTTCTCGTATGAAAGGATTGTATCGCATCAATCGGGAAGGGCAAATTAGAAAGGCAGAATATTCTTCAACTCGTGTGGTAAGTGAGCAAATACGAGGCTTTGTAGAAGATGACGAACAGAATATATGGTTTGGGACATTTGACGGATTGCAGGTGTATAATCCTTATTCGGATACATACTCTGTTTATCGTCCTAGTTATGCATTGGGGGCTTTGGAACATCAGTCTGTTTTTTCTTTATATAAAGATAATCAGGGAACTATTTGGATAGGGACGTATTACGGTGGAGTCAATTATTTTAATCAGTCTAAAGACGTATTTCAGTATTATCCGTATGAAAAAATAAGTAAGGGGGGATTGAGTTTTCCCATTGTGGGAGAGATGGTGGAAGATAAGGAGCATGACCTCTGGATTTGTACTGACGGTGGTGGGGTTAATTGTTTGAACCGGAAGAGTAAGACTTTTACATATTACATGGCTTCCGGTGGGAATTCTATCATACATAATAATGTGAAGAGTATTACCTATGATAAAAAACGTGATCATATATATATAGGCACATATACCGGAGGACTTAGTCGTTACGACCGAAAAAGTGGAAAGTTTCATAATTATCTTGAGGAATTTGAAAAGACAGGAAAAGGTCCGGGACAAATTATCTATCATGTGTTGTTTAACGATGGCTGGTTGTATGTTTCTGCCCGTAATGGTTTATGGAAGATGAATCCTGATACAAATGAATTCCAAATCTTGGATAACGAAAAATTGTTTTTGACGTTTGAGATAGATAAACGAGGATATATTTGGTTGACTACAGGATTTGAACTGTATAAAATAAAAGTGGACGGTGGAAAGCGCTTGGAAGTGAAGCAGATAACTGAACGAAAAGCGAAGATCACGAAAATTATGGAAGCATCCGATGGTACTATTTATATTTCAACATTGGGAAATGGAGTTTATGTATATAATTATGATAAAGAAAAATGGTCGCATCATACCGTGAAATCTGATAACTTATTAAGTGATTTTTGCTATAATATAATAGAAACGCCTAATAACAACATCTTGTTGTCCAGTGATAAGGGATTGTCTATTTATTCTTCTTTCAATCATTCTATTTATTCTATTGAATTGGGACTAAGAGGGGGGATATCGGCTGTGACAGAAGGCTGTGGCTTATGGGCGGCAACTGACGGTCAGATTTATATAGGAGGGGTAGATGGAATGATTTCTTTCAGGGAGGAAGATTTATATGTGGAGAATGAGATTGCGCCTCGGCTTTATTTTTCCGAGTTGCTGATAAATGATGTCAGAATTGAACCCGGAGATGGTTCCGAAATATTAGAGGAAGCGTTGCCTTTTACAGGCAAGCTTGATTTGTCTTATAAAGAAAATAACTTAGCGATTCTTTTTTCTAGTTCCAACTATGTGGAGCATGAAAGAAATATGAGGTTTTTCTATAAATTAGAAGGATTTGATGAAGATTGGAAATCTATCGAACAGTTACGTTTAAAATATACGAATTTGCCTTCTGGCATTTATGTCTTGAAAGTACGTGAGTTGAAAAATAAAATGCAGGGGGGAGAATATAATGAGATTGCACTTACTATTAAGATACATCGACCGTGGTTTGCTACATGGGGGGCTTTTGTCTTTTATTTTATTATTGTGTCGCTTATAATGTATGGTATTTGGCGAGTAATAGCCAAGCGCAGGGCTTTGTCCTTGTCCTTGGTAAAAGAGAAAGAAGAGAAAATGCGGATAGAGGAAATGAATAAGATGAAGTTGCGCTTCTTTACTAATATATCACATGAATTCCGCACTCCTTTAACTTTGATTATCGGACAGATAGAGATGATGTTGCAAATGGAAAAAATGTCTTCTGCTGTGACTAAACGTTTACAGGCTGTATATAGAAATGCGATGAATTTGCGAATATTGATAACGGAACTTCTTGATTTTAGAAAACAGGAACAAGGATTCATGAAGTTGAAAGTAGAATGTGTGGATGTAGTTCCTTTTATAAAAGATATATATAGATCTTTTGCAGAATTAGCACGTAGGAAAGACATAACTTTTACATTTGAATCTACGGAAGAAAAGATTGATTTGTGGCTTGATCCACTACAAATGCAGAAGGTATTGTTTAATCTTTTGTCAAATGCTTTTAAGTATACCCCCGAAAGTGGAAATATAAAAATAACTGTCAAGAGGATACGCCAGATGGTTGAGATTGCTGTGACCGATACTGGTTGTGGAATTCCGAACGAGGCTTTGTCGAAGATATTTGAACGCTTTTACAGAGGAGATGAAGTGTTTCCTGATGCTGTTCAGGGTAGTGGAATTGGGTTGGCGTTCACAAAGGCTATGATAGAGGCGCATAAAGGAACGATAAAGGTTGAAAGTGTATGGAATGAAGGAAGTTGTTTCAAAATAGAGTTACTTACGGGAAATTCGCATTTTACCAAGGAAGAGTTGGAGCATGGACGGAATATTCTTTCTTCATTTGATTGGACGGATGTACTTAAAGTTGAAGATTTATTATTGCAGGAAAAGCAGACGGACCTCGTGAGTAGTGATATTGTGAAAAAGGAAAGCGAAACTGAATTAGAAGGAAAACCAGTAATTTTGCTGGTGGAAGACAGTGAAGAGGTGATGGAACTTTTGGTGTCTATTTTTTCATCTGTTTATATTGTTTATAAGGCAGATAACGGCCAGGCAGGATATGAACAGGCTTTAAATATTCATCCGGATATAGTAGTGAGTGATGTAATGATGCCTGTTATGTCCGGCAAAGAGATGTGTTATAAAATAAAGAATTGTTTGGAACTGGCGTACGTTCCAGTTGTGTTGCTGACTGCCCAGACGTCAGATGAACATATTATAGAGGGATATATGTTTGGAGCGGATGCTTATATAACGAAGCCATTTAACGTTAAACTATTATTGGCTTGTTGTAGCAATCTATTAAAAAGTAGGCGCACTTTATTGGATAAGGTAACTCGGAAAGAAAAAGTATTGTCGCAAGAAACCAGGGGATTGAGTGTGTCTGATCAGAAGATTTTGGATACAGCTACGGATATTATCAAAAGAAATTTTGATAATTCCGATTTTGATATGAATATGTTGGCTTCGGAATTGAGTATGGGACGTAGTAAAATGTTTGCCCGCATAAAGGAGGTGACAGGACTGACACCTAATGAATTTGCATTAAAATTAAAATTGGAAGAAGCATTACGGATGTTACAGGAAGAACCTCAGTATAATATTTCGGAGATTTCTTATAGTTTGGGCTTTACTTCTCCACGTTATTTCAGTCGTTGTTTCAAAGCGTTTTATGGAGTACCTCCTTTGACTTATAGAAAAGGTTCTGAATTTTAGAATGTAGATTCTACTTTTGGCTTTTATCTTAAGGTCATGTCCGGATTATGTTTTTTTTGTATGCAGTAGTTTTAGTGGTGAAAAGTCTGATTGGTGATTTATTGTCTGATTTGTGGCACTCTTTGTCTGAAAGGATGAAATGTGCTGCTGTTCGGATAATATTGTCTCCTTTAGTTGTCTGCTAAACGCTTTTTTTGCAAAAAAATAATAGAATAATGAAAACGAAGATTCTTTTAGTGTTTGCAATTTTATCTGTAATTCCAATTTTGTGTGCTATGCAATCAATGACAGGACAACCGGTTAAGAAAACAAGAAGTGCGACTTTTGTTTATGAGAAAGAAAAAGTGTGGGAGCCGGCAGGCGATGGTGTTACCCGGCAGATTATGGGTTATGACGGGCAGGCGATGCTGGTGAAAGTTAAATTTGAGAAGGGGGCGATAGGTACTCCCCATACTCATTATCATACGCAGGTGACTTATGTGGTGAGTGGAAAGTTTGAGTTTACCGTAGGAAATGAGAAGCAGATAGTGGCTGCCGGAGATGGAATTTACATAGAACCGGATGCTATGCATGGTTGTGTATGTTTGGAGGCAGGTGTGCTTATTGATAGCTTTGCTCCGATGCGCGCTGATTTTCTGGTTAAACCTAAACCTTGAAATAGGTAGTAAAACTGTCCGGTTTGTGGCATATATTGTTTCTGAATACAATTTGTACACCTGTTGGATATTCGGTGGGCAGGCTTTGCTTTTTTATGCTTCCTACATTTGTGATGTTTTACTAAAAGTATTAATTTTTATTTAATCAAAAATCTGTTTATTTATGAGAAACAAAGTTTGGTTATTAGCGTTAACTTTGTTAGTTGTGTATTCGGGCAGGGTCTCGGGAAATGATAGTCATTTTCGGTCAGCCTTGGTTGCACAACAAGTTAACAAAAAAGTTGTGACCGGTGTCGTATCAGACGATATGGGCCCCGTGATAGGTGCAACAGTCTCAGTGAAAGGAACCACAAACGGCGTAGTGACTGATTTGGACGGGAATTTCAAACTGACTGTACCGGTAGGTGCTACTCTTGTGATTTCCTTTATTGGCTATGAAGATAAGGAGATTGTTTATAAGGGCGAACCTCAGTTAAACGTGAAGTTGAGTGAAAATGTGACCGCCTTGGAAGAGGTACAGGTCATTGCCTATGGTAGTGCTAAAAAGGTGACTATTACAGGTGCTCTTTCATCGGTGAAATCGGATGAAATTATGAAATCTCCGGTTGGGAGTATCGCGAATGCTCTTAGCGGAAAAGTGCCTGGTTTATCTAGTGTGCAGTCTAGTGGACAACCAGGAGCGGACGATGCGACGATATACGTACGTGGTGTCGGCTCTTTGTCTACCAATCTCTCTTCCCCTTTATGTCTGGTAGATGGTGTTGAGCGTTCTTTCTCTCAGTTGGACCCTAATGAAGTAGAAGACATTACTGTATTGAAAGATGCTTCGGCTACAGCCGTGTTTGGTGTGCGTGGTGCAAATGGCGTGATATTGGTGACTACCAAGCGTGGAAGTGAAGGAAAAGCAAAGGTTTCTTTTTCTACTAGTGCAGCTTTACAGCTACCGACTCGTATTCCTGATTTTGCTAATAGCTATGATTATGCAAACGCCTTTAATAATGCGCAGTTACGTGATGGAGTTTTGGAGGAAAATTTGACCTTTACTCCCGAAATGCTAGAAGCTTTTCGCACACATAGCAATCCAATAATGTATTCCGATACAGATTGGACGGATATGTTGATAAAGAATTCGGCATGGCAGACACAACATAATTTCAATATATCCGGTGGCTCCAAGCGTGTTAAATACTTTGCATCGTTGGGTATCTATACACAAGATGGGCTATTCAATATGTTTGATACGGGCGATTATGATTCCGGGTTCAAATACAATCGATACAATTATCGTGTCAACATGGATGTAGATGTAACGAAAACAACATCTATGAAGATTAATCTGGGCGGACGATTGACAGATAAGCGAGAACCCAATTATGATAATGGTACTAGTAAAACAGTAGCATATCTTTTTAGAGACGTATATTGGACTCCTCCTTTTGCCGGTCCGGGTATTGTGGATGGAAAATGGGTCACTCTTAATGAAACTTTATATGGAGGTTTTGGGAAAATATACGATGCTCTTAATTCATATTACGGAAAAGGTTATAATACAATTGCCAATAATGTGATTAATTTCGATTTTTCTTTGCAGCAAAAACTGGATATGATAACTAAGGGGTTGAAAGTACATATCAAAGGGGCGTATAATAGTGGGGTTTCCATTACAAAAAAGCGTGAAGGACGTGCGGCAAGATATGAAGCTTTTTTGGGTGAAAATGATGAAATTTTATTGAAAAAGACTCAAGAAACGACTACATTATCATACAATGAGAGTACAGGTCAGTCTCGTGATTGGTATTTAGAGGCTGCACTTAATTATTCTCGTAAGTTTGGACATCACAATGTGTCAGCTTTGGCTATGTATAATCAGTCGATGAAATATTATTATTCTGATAAGTTCCCCGGGATTCCCCGTAGTTACGTTGGACTTGTGGGACGTGCCACTTATGACTATAAGACTCGCTATATGGTGGATTTCAGTGTCGGTTACAATGGATCCGAAAATTTTGCTGAAGGAAAACGTTTCGGCTTTTTTCCTGCGGGTTCTGCTGGTTGGATTTTGTCCGAAGAAAGATTCATGTCTTCTTTGAAGCCTTATCTTAGCTATATGAAAGTGCGTGCTTCTTATGGTATTGTAGGTAATGACAGGGTATCCGATGGTTCACGTTTCCTTTATTTGCCTGATTCTTATATTATCAGTTCGGGTAATTATGGATTCGGTTCATCCAATGATTATAAGTTACCCGGGGCTATCGAGTCTAAAATCGGTAATCCGAATGTAACTTGGGAAACAGCTTCCAAACAGAACTATGGTGTCGATATGCATTTCTTTGATGGCCATTTGAAAACCTCTTTTGACTATTTCGTTGAACATCGTAAGGACATATTGCTTACTCGTAAGTTGGATCCGGGTTATCTGGCAGTGAAGTTGCCTACAGTGAACATGGGTAAGGTGGATAATAAAGGTTTTGAAGTTACCGCCCGATGGGAGGATAAAATTCAGAATGTAAGTTATTATGTAGGTACGAGTTGGTCGTATGCTAAAAATAAGATAATCTTCCAAGATGAAATTCCTCAACCTTATGAGTGGATGGAACAGACCGGACGTCCTGTAGGACAACAGTTCGGATACGTTACTGACGGCTTTTTCTCTCAAGAAGATGTAGAAAAATATGCGATAAATAAAGGTATGGAAGGGGGGATTCCCGACCATAATTTTTCACCTAAGGCAGGTGATGTGAAGTATAGGGATTTGAATGGTGATTACAAGATAGATGATAAAGATGTAGCTGCTATTGGATATCCTAAATATCCGTTACTGACAGGTAATATGTCATTGGGATTTTCGTGGAATGGCCTTGATTTCAGTATGGTATGGTCAGGAGCGTTCAAGACCTCCCGTCTGGTAAGTAGTTTTTATCGTGTTCCGTTTGATACGACAAACAATCGTGCTTTATTGAGCTATATGATAAAAGATGCCTGGACACCGGAGAAAGGCGACTCTTCCACTGCTCCTGCTATTTCTTTCGGAGCTAGTAAAGCTAACAACTATAAAGATTCCGATTTATGGTTGCGTGATGCTTCTTACGTTCGTCTGAAAAATATAGAACTTGGGTATTCTTTTCCTAAACAAATTGTAAAGAAAATGCATTTGGGAACGTTAAGGCTTTCGGTATCTGGATATAACTTGCTTACATTTGATGATATGGGATTCTGTGACCCGGAAAGTAATCCAGACGGTCAAGCTTATCCTTTGATAAAAGTGGTGAATTTCGGTTTGAAGGTAGGATTTTAATAAAAGAAAAAGATTATGAAACAGATAAAGAGACACTTCCATGTCATAATAGTAATGTTGGGATTGATAACGATGATCTCTTGTGAAGATTTAGCATTTGGAGATAAATTCCTGCAAAAGCCGCCCAGTACGGATGTGACGATTGATACGGTTTTTTCTACTGCTGAATATGCACGCAGAGTATTATGGTATACTTATCAGTATCTTCCTTACGGACTGGAAACAACCGGATATTGGACAACAATGTATTTGTCTAATATCGAAGCTTTAACAGATTTATGTCAGTCTAGTATTTATTATTCCGGGGCGAATACTGTGTATTATACAGGTGATTACAATGCGAGCAAAGAAAATGCTCCGCGTGTTTTGAAAACTAGTGCTACTAAACTTCGTTTTAATGATAGTGAGACTCACATGTGGGCAGCCATTCGTCACGCTTGGCTTGTTGTAGAGAATATCGATCGCGTTCCTGATATGGATCAGGAGGAAAAAGAACGTCTGAAAGCGGAAGCTAAGACGATTGTAGCGATTTATTATATTCATATGTTGCGCCATTATGGTGCTTTACCTATTGTGGATAAAGTTATTGCACCTGATGATGCAGATTTTCCAGCTAGAGCTACTTTGGATGAAACTGTAAAGTTTATTCTTCGTATTTTGCAAGAAGCCATTGATTGTCCGCATTTCCCATGGAACATTTCTCCTTCCGATTTAGCCAACTGGGACGGACGAATTACTAAAGCTGGGGCCATGGGATTGAAAGCCAGACTTCTGCTTTTTGTGGCAAGTCCTTTGTTCAATAATGAAGAACCTTATTATCCGGGTGAAGCTTCGGATAAAAAAATGACATGGTATGGTGATTATCAGCATGAACGTTGGGGGGATGCGGTTAAAGCTTGTGAAGATTTCTTTAGAGCTTTGGACGAAAATCAATTTTATAAATTGGTAGAGAAGGAAGATGTTACTCCAAGTGAATATCGTTATGCATTTCGTGCCGCTTATTTTGATCGTGGAACTACTGAAACTTTGATTCCCGTTCACCGGAATATATATAAGGCTAATAATAATCCATTACCGAATCAAGCAATCCGCTGGGGAGCCTATAATCCGACAAAGGAATATTTTGATATGTTTCAAACAGCAGATGGGGACGATTTTGATTGGAACAATGAAGAACATCGCCGGAATCCTTTTATCAATAGAGATCCGCGTTTAAGCGAAACATTTATTTTGGATGGAGATATATTCCAAGGTAGAACAGCTGGAGTTACTGATGAAAATCCGGCCGATAAGACTAATTATCCGAAAGGTAGAGATTGGGGAGTCGGCCAGGTAACTGTTAAAAGTTTGTTAACTGGTATTTCTTGTCGCAAATGGGGGCTGGACCGTGCAGGTGAATATAACAATCATGTGATTCAATGGCCGCATTTGCGTATTGCCGAACTCTATCTTAGTTACGCTGAAGCTTTGAATGAATACCATAAAGCTCCTAATGACTTGGCTTACTTTTACGTGAATAAAGTGCGTGAACGCGTAGGAATGAAAGAGTTGAAAAGGGGGTTGAACCGAGAACAATTTAGAGCTGCTGTACTTCGTGAACGTGCTTGTGAATTCGGTTTTGAAGAGGTTCGTTATTTTGACCTGATTCGTTGGAGAATGGATGAGAAATTCTCTACACCTCTGCATGGATTGCATGTTTATAAAAATAAGAATGATCAGTCTTATATATGTGAAGAGTTCCCTCTGTTGGGAACCGAAGGTAGCCGTTATTGGTGGGAACCCGGAAACTATTCACGTAAATGGTATTTGAGCGCTTTCCCTCAAAACGAAGTAAATAAAGGGTATGGCTTGGTACAAAATCCGGGTTGGGAATAAAATTTATGAAAAACATAGATGAAGAATAATATGAGTAAAAAACTTAATATAATATTGGTCGGTATGTTCTGTTCTGCGAGTGTAATGGCGCAAACAGATACATTGACAGCTCACAGAGATAATATGGCTGTGGATTTCGGACGGAATATCGTTCACGATATGAAAGAAGTGACCGGTGCTGTTTCTGTGGTTGGCAGCGGAACGCTTTCTCATAAAAGAAGTATTAATCCCGGCAATCAATTGTTCGGAACATTGTCTGGCTTACAAGTGTTGCAAAACTCCGGTGCAGCGTGGGAGGACGGTCCTACCATGTATATACGGGGACTGGGTACTACGAACTCTAAAAATCCGTTGGTGTTGGTAGATGGTTTCGAGCGTTCTATCAAGGAATTGTCATCAGAAGAAATAGAGTCGGTCAGTGTGTTAAAGGATGCTGTGGCTACAAGTATATATGGTATTCGTGGAGCCAACGGGGTGATTCTCGTGAAGACCAAACGTGGTTCCATGACAGCTCCTCAGATTGATTTCTCATATGAGTTTAATGTCGCTACGCCGAATCGTTTGCCGGATTTTGCAGATGGTTATACATATGCGTTGGCACTCAACGAAGCCTTGGTAAACGATGGTTCGCTTCCACGCTATTCTGCTGCAGAGCTTGACGCATTCAAGAATCAGACTTATCCGCTGTTCTATCCCAATGTAGACTGGATGGATGAGGCTTTGCGAGGTGCCAGCTACGGTGATAATATTTCTTTCTCCGCTAGGGGAGGCGGTAAATTTGTCCGTTACTATACGATGTTGAACTTTTTGGATAATCGTGGTATCTTACAACCGACGGGAGATAATGACGGATACTCAACACAACTTAAGTATTCCCGGCTGAATATTCGTACCAACTTGGATATCGAAGTTTCACCTACTACTACTGTGCAATTGAATTTGCTCGGAAACTTTACCGAGCACAATCGTCCGGGAACGACATCTGATGACTTGTTTGATATGCTATATCAGACACCTTCTGGTGCTTTTCCGATAAAGACAGAAAAAGGAATTTGGGGAGGTACTACCGTATATGGAAACAATCCGATAGCTGCCATTTCAGCCAAAGGATATGCACGTTCGCAAACTCGTGCATTATTTGCCGATATACATTTGAAACAGGACTTCTCTTTTTTGTTGCCCGGATTATCAGCCGGTTTTAAAGTAGCTTTGGATAATTCGGCCTCTTATTGGGACAGCAATACGAAGAATTACGCTTACGGTTCGGCTTCACTCGACATGACAACGGGAGCAAAAACATTCAAAGAACTTCGTAAAGAAGGTACACTTGCTTTCTCGAAGAGTGTCGGTTCTGTATTAACGCATTTTAATTTAGAGGCTTATGCTAATTACATGAAGAATTTTGGAAAGCATGCTCTGAACGCCACTTTCATATATGCCATGGATAAAACGAAGTCGAAAGGAAGGAATACCGGGCGTGCTTTTATGGATATAATCGGACAGGTTCATTACACGTATAATAATCGTTACTTGGTAGATTTCTCTCTCTCCGGTTCTGCTTCCAGCATTCTTGACCCGGATAAACGTTGGGGTATATTTCCTGCTATAGGTGCCGGCTGGATATTGTCGGAAGAAGATTTCATGAAACAAGATTGGTTGAATTTCTTGAAACTGAGAGCTTCTTATGGTATATCGGGACGTGCCGATTATGGTGTCAATTTGTTCCGAGACATTTACGGTGGTGGAAATTCATATTACTTCAAGGATTCTCCAGCTTCAATGTCGGGCATGAAACTTAATCAGTTGGCTATAGATGGTTTCACTTACGAAAAGTCTCATAAACTGAATGTGGGGATTGATTTCAAAGCATGGAACAAACTTTCGTTGTCATTGGATGCTTTTTATGACCATCGTACGGATATTTTGGTGGAAGGCGGAAATGCGATATCTTCGGTATTTGGAGTTTCTGTTCCAAAGTTGAATAATGGCGTGGTAGATAACAGAGGCATTGAAGCTTATCTTGGTTGGGATGATAAAATCTCGGATTTCTCTTATCATTTGGGAGGCCAATTCTCATTTGTACGCAATAAGATTATTAATCAGAATGAAGAATATCGTCCGCATGATTATCAGAAACGCACCGGAGGTTCTTTGGGACAGATTTTTGGTTATGAGGTAACAGGTATCTATCAGTCTCAGGAAGAAATTGATAATCGTGAAGTGAAACAATATCTAGGGGATGTACGTCCGGGTGACTTGATGTTCAAGGATCAGAATGGAGATAAAAGAATTGATACATACGATCAGGTAGCGTTGGGATATAATTCTGTTTGTCCGGAAATCTATTATTCGCTTGACTTGGGCGCTGAATACAAAGGCATAGGTGTTTATGCTTTGTTCCAGGGAGTCGGCAATTATAGTGAGATACTGGATACTCGTAGTGTATATCGTCCGATAGTCGGTAATAATACCATATCAGATTACTATTATAAGAATCGTTGGAGTGAGACAAATCCTTCAGGAACACTTCCCCGGTTGAGCTATTCGGGTTCTCCCAATAACTATAACAATAACTCGTTGTGGGTGGCCGACGCTTCTTATCTGAAGTTGAGAACATTGGAACTGTATTATAAACTTCCGTCTAATTTGATGAAGAAAACCAAATTCTTAGGTGGGGCGAAAGTCTTTATGCGTGCACACGATCTTTTCTGCATTGATGGCATTGATATCCAAGATCCGGAGGCAGTGGGTGCTGTCCATCCTACCATGACTCAATATACATTCGGGTTTAATTTGTCTTTTTAAAAAATGATCATATGAAATTAATAAATAAATATCTAACATTACTCTTGTCATTAAGTCTGTTTACGGCTTGTGATTTCATGGATTGTGACGAATCGGACAACTATTCTTTGGAGCAAATTGAAGAAAGTTATGCACGAGTAAAGCAATTTGTGACGAATGTTTACAGTTATTTGCCGAGTAATTTTTGTAATCTTGACGGAGCCATGCAGGATGCAGCTACGGACGATGCAATTCATGTGTATGAAAGCTCAGATATTCAGCGTTTTGTCAACGGGACATGGTCGGCTAACTACACAGTGGATGATAAGTATGCTCATTATTATAATGGTATACATGATGCAAACTTCTTTCTGGAAAATTTGACCAATTTGAAATTTGAAGATTGGCAGTATGGCGATGATTATGAAAATTGGATGAAAGAGTATGCGAATTTTGAATACGAAGTTCGTTTCTTACGCGCTTTCTTCTATTTTGAGTTAGTAAAGCGTTATCAGAATGTTCCGTTGATAGAAAAGGTCTTGACTTTGCAGGAAGCAAACAATGTCGAGCAAGCATCATCTGATGTGATTTTTAAATTTATTATATCCGAATGTACGGAAGCTGCCAAAGTGTTGCCGGCTACCTATGCGGGATATAAAGAAAAAGAGACTGGACGTATTACCAAAGGAGCGGCTTTAGCTTTGAAAGCCCGTGCGGCTTTGTATGCGGCAAGTCGTTTATTTAATCCGAATGGTGATAAGGACAAATGGATTGCAGCGGCAGAAGCGGCTTATGAAATAATCGGTGACCAGACCGCTTTGGGATATGGATTGGATAAGAGTTTCTCCAATCTATTTGGTCCGGAAAATAATAAGAGCAAAGAGGTAATCCTTGCGCGTCCTACTGGAAGCAATAACTCTTTTGAGGCTGCAAATTTTCCTATGGGAGTAAAGGGAGGAAAGACGTCCACTTGCCCGACAGAAAACTTGGCAAGCGCCTTTGAAATGAAGACCGGTGTTCCTTTTGACTGGAACGACGAGAACATGAGAAAGAATCCTTATGAAAAAAGAGATCCTCGTTTTTACATGACGATTGTTCACAATAACATGAAATGGCCGGCTGATAAAAACGTAGAGATATGGGAAGGAGGAGTAAATGGACTTCCGCTCCCTAATGCCACCTCTACTGGTTATTATCTTTGCAAATATGTGAATAAGTCTATTAGCTTTGAACCGGGTGCTCCTACAGCGAATGCTCATCACAATTGGGTCTTGTTTAGATATGCGGAAGTGTTGCTGAATTATGCTGAAGCTATGGTCAATGCTTATGGCGAAAACGGCTTGGAATATACAACAGAGAAATGTGGAATGACAGCTTTACAGGCCGTAAATCGTGTGCGCAACAGAGAAGGAGTAAAGATGCCCGCTCTTCCCGCCACCTTGTCTCCTGACGAGTTCTTGAAGCGGCTGAAGAATGAGCGCAGAGTGGAACTCGCTTTTGAGGGGCATCGCTTTTGGGATGTTCGCCGTTGGAAAGAGCTTGACGAGACGGAAAACATTTACGGTGTGAAGGTGACGAAAGTCGGAGCGGAAATGAATTATGAGAAGAGCCGGATAAATACGAATGTGGTTGAAGATAAGATGTATTTTTATCCGATAGCTAATACTGAGCTCTTCAAAAATAAGAAGTTGGTTCAAAATCCAGGTTGGGAATGATGGTATATTTACTGGTTTAAGTGATAGTAGGTCGCTACATCTTCTTTGTAAGAAAGTGGCCTTCTATTAAAAAGTAAAACTTAAAAAGAAGAATGATGAAGAATCTGTTTAAAATATGTCTGGTAGCAGGAGTTGGATTTCTTGCTTCCTGTGGTGATGAAAAAGGTGACTATGTAAAGCCTGTTTCTAAAATAGATGCGGAAACTCCGTCCAATGCGCTTCCTGAAAATTCTAATGCAGAAGTAAGCGATATACGGTGGAAATTGGAATTTAGCGACGAGTTTAATGATTCCCGTGTCGATTTTAATAAATGGACTATAAATAATGATACGAAAACTCGTACTCCACGCCCTGCTTTAGGTATCAAGGAATGGTTTCACAAACCGGAAAATGTAAGGGAAGTTCAGAATGAAGACGGTGGTATGCTTGTCTTGGAAGCAAAAAAGATAGGAACTGATGTAATGTATTGTAGTTCGGTAAATACCCGGGATAAATATTTTATGAATTACGGGTATGCTGAGGTACGTGTTAAGGTAGCCGATACAAATAGGGCGGTACATACGGCCTTCTGGTTTCAGTCTCCTGATGTGAATTTGGTAGACGGAACAGGTAATGACGGCGCCGAAATAGACGTTTTCGAGTCGGCTTTTGTAGAGGATAAGACCGCATCGACTATTCATATTGATGGATATGGCAATGATCATCAGGAAAATTCAAAGCGCTATCCGGCGGCAGGTCTGCATGGTAGTTTCCATGTCTGGGGAATGTTGTGGGATGAGAATCAGATCAAAATCTATTATGACGGAGAGTTGAAGGCTGAATTCAGTAAAGAGGGTGGTGAAGAAAAATGGATTTCGAGAACCAAGGAATATGTGCAGCTTTCCACAGGAGCTTCATGGGCTAATGAGGGAGATTTCAAGAGTGCTTCTGTCGATTCGCATCTGACCAATGCTTATGTGGATTATATACGCATATGGACATTTGATACTAAGTAATAAATTTTTAGGTGAAAAGATTATTAGGATGAAGGTGAAAGTAATATTTTATGCAAGTTTGCTGATGCTTTGCTCGTGTGTAAAGGAAAAAGAGACGGCAATTATGGTAAAGAATGGTTTTGAGCGGGCAGAACAGCAATTGTCCGCTCAATTGCAAAACATTCCCGAACCGACGGAATACCCCCGTACGATCAACAAGCAAGGAACGTTGAAGACAACAAAAAAGAATGATTGGACAGAAGGGTTTTATCCGGGTTGCTTGTGGTATGTATATGAGTACAATAAGTCGGAAGACTGGAAGCGGGAAGCAATCAAGTGGACTGAGGCGCTTGAGCCTTTGAAAAAGTTGACCAATCATCATGACATCGGTTTTCTTATGTATTGTAGTTTCGGGAATGCCTATCGTCTGACAGGCAATGAGGCTTATAAAGAAATTCTGGTAGAATCTGCCCGTTCACTGTGTACGCGTTTCGATGAAAAAACAAGTGCTATAAAGTCGTGGAATTACAGGAAAGCCTGGAATGGTAAAGATGAATGGTTCTATCCTGTAATCATCGACAATATGATGAACCTGGAACTTCTGTATTTTGCGACGAAGGTGACAGGCGACTCTTGTTTTGCCAATGTGGCCAACAAGCATGCTGAGACAACGATAAAGAATCAGTTCCGTGAAGATTATAGTAATTATCATGTGGTAAACTATGATGAAGAGACAGGAGAAGTGCTTCATAGGGCTACTTGCCAGGGATTCTCGGACAATTCGGCTTGGGCGCGTGGGCAGGCATGGGCCATCTATGGCTATACGATGGCTTATCGTGAGACTAAAAGACAGGATTTTCTGGATATGGCAGTTCGTACTGCCGATTTCTGGCTGAATCATCCTAATCTGCCCGAAGACGGAGTACCATACTGGGACTTCAATGCAGGGCAGGAAGGATATGTTCCTGATTGGAATTATGTTCCACAAATGTTTAAAGAAGTGCCACGTGACGCTTCAGCGGCGGCGATTGCAGCTTCTGCATTTTTAGAACTTTCGGATTATATTGAAGGAGGAGAGAAATATGCACAAGCTGCGGAACGTATTTTGCAGACTTTGTCATCACCGGCTTATTTGGCAGAGAAAGGTACAAACTGTAATTTCATATTGAAGCATAGTGTGGGAAGCATTCCTCATGGTCAAGAAATTGACGTTCCTTTGGTATATGCGGATTATTATTATTTGGAAGCTTTATTGAGATATAACAGTAAACTGTAGAAATCAATACTATGAAAATTTTAGGAAAGGTATTTTCTGGAATAGCATGTTCTTTTTTACCTGTTGTTTTATTGGGGCAACAGGTAGAAAAGTCTGATGTTATTACAAGTATAACCCATGAACAGGAAACCGGAATTCCTTATTGGCAGGATATACAGACTGTATCAGTGAACAGGGAAGAGCCCCGAACAGCGTTCATGACTTACGATACTCGTGAAGACGCATTGACGGGTGAGTATGAAAAGAGCAGATTTTATAAGTTGCTGAACGGCGTCTGGCAGTTTTATTATTCCGATTCTCATCGTAAACTGCCGACCGATGTGGTAGATGTGAAAGCAGACACAAAAGGATGGAGTGAAATACAAGTTCCGGGAAACTGGGAAGTTCAAGGTTATGGGATACCTATCTATACCAATCATGGTTATGAGTTCAAGGCAAGTAACCCGCAACCCCCGCAATTACCTGCGGATATACCAACAGGCATTTACCGGCGGGAGTTTGAAGTGTTGAAAGATTGGTTGTTACGCGACATTTATTTGCATATTGCTGGAGCCAAATCAGGAGTTTATGTATATATCAACGGGAGAGAAGTGGGATATAATGAAGACTCGAAGAACCCGGCGGAATTTCTGATTAATAAGTATGTGCATGAGGGAACGAATACACTAGTGTTGAAAATACTTCGCTGGAGTACGGGGTCTTATCTGGAATGTCAGGATTTTTGGCGTTTGAGCGGCATAGAGCGTGATGTCTTTTTGTATGCGCAGCCAAAGACCGCGATCAAAGATTTCAGAGTCATTTCTACGCTGGACGATACGTACGAAAACGGATTGTTTAAATTGGCTGTCGATGTGCGGAACAATACGCCTGCCTGCAAGGAAGTATCAGTATCTTACGAACTCTTGGATACTGCCGGTAAACAAGTTGCAAGTGCTGTGAAAAAAATGCCGGTGGATGGCTATGGGCAGCATACAGTTTCTTTTGAAAAGAATTTACTTGCCGTGAAAACGTGGACTTCTGAAATGCCGAACCTTTATAAATTATTGATAACCCTGAAAGAAGGGGAAAAAGTGACGGAAATTGTTCCTTTCAATGTCGGTTTCCGTCGTATTGAGATTAAAGAAAGCAAGCAGTTTGCTAAAAACGGAAAACCGTATGTCTTGCTTTTTATTAACGGGCAACCGTTGAAACTGAAAGGGGTGAATATCCATGAACACAATGAAAAGACCGGTCATTATTTGACGGAGGAATTAATGCGGAAGGATTTTGAACTGATGAAACAGAACAATATCAATACTGTGCGTCTTTGCCATTATCCTCAGGATCGTCGCTTCTATGAACTTTGTGACGAATACGGGCTATATGTATATGATGAAGCGAATATTGAATCTCATGGAATGTATTATGATTTGCGTAAGGGCGGAAGCCTGGGGAATAATCCCGAATGGTTGAAACCGCATTTGTATCGTACGATAAATATGTACGAGCGTAATAAGAATTATCCCTCTCTGACATTCTGGTCGTTGGGAAATGAGGCGGGCAACGGTTATAACTTTTACCAGACCTATTTATGGATTAAAGACAAGGATAAGAAACTGATGGATCGTCCTGTCAATTATGAGCGTGCGCAGTGGGAATGGAATTCGGATATGTATGTGCCTCAATATCCCAGCGCCGAGTGGCTGAGATATATAGGTGAGACCGGTTCTGATCGTCCTGTCGTTCCTTCGGAGTATTCTCATGCCATGGGGAATTCCAGTGGAAACTTATGGGATCAGTGGAAAGAGATTTATAAATATCCTCATCTTCAGGGTGGATATATCTGGGATTGGGTAGACCAAGGTATACTGGAAAAGGATAAAGACGGGAATGAATATTGGGCTTATGGCGGTGATTATGGAGTCGATATGCCGAGTGACGGGAATTTTTGTTGCAATGGCCTGGTCGGTCCCGACCGCAAACCTCATCCGGCATTGGCGGAAGTGAAATATGCACATCAGAATGTGGCTTTTGAAGCAGTCGATTTGAAAACCGGTAGATATAAAGTTGTCAATCGTTTTTATTTCACGAATTTGAGAAAGTACGATGTCAACTATGAATTGCGGGCTAACGGCAGCGTAGCGAAAAGAGGTAAAGTTGCTTTGGATGTGAGTCCGCAAGCGACGGCCGAATTTGTTATCCCGGTTACAGTGACGGTAGGTAAGCCCGGAGTCGAATACTTTGTACATTTTAGTGTGGTGACCAGACAGGCTGAACCGCTAATCCCGATTGGACATGAGATTGCTCAAGAACAATTCCGTTTGCCGTTGGAGACGGAAAAAGATTCTTATGAGGCATCCGGAAAAGCGTTGGGATGGAAAGCGGAAAATGGTAAGGTTGTGGTATCTTCATCGAACGTTTATTTTGAACTGGACAAGGCCACCGGTATGGTAACATCCTATAAGGTGAACGGAACCGAGTTTTTTGATAAAGCTTTCGGTGTGCAGCCGAATTTCTGGCGCGCGCCCAATGATAACGATTATGGCAACAGTAATCCCAAGCGTTTGCAGATATGGAAAGAGTCGAGTCGTGACTTCAAGGTGAGTGATACGGCTGTCAGAGAAGAAGGGGAAACAGTGCTGATGTCTGTTACGTATGATTTGCCTGCCGGTAATCAGTATCTGATAACTTACAGGATATATAGAGACGGAGTTGTCAATGTAAATGTTAAGTTTACGCAGACCGATCGTGAAGCAGAAAAAACGGAGGTATTGGAAGATACCAATCTGGCGACTTTCACTCCGGGTAAGAAAGTGAAAAAGAAAGATGTTCTTGAAGTGCCTCGTATCGGAGTGCGTTTCCGTATTCCGCATGTAATGAATAGAGTGGAGTATTTCGGACGCGGTCCGGTAGAAAATTATGTCGATCGCAATGCCGGCTCTATGGTGGGAAGGTATAAGACGAGTGTCGAAGAGATGTATGTTAATTATGTCCGTCCGCAGGAGAACGGACATCGCACAGATACGCGGTGGGTATCCTTTACGAACACTGTGGGCAGAGGTTTGCTGGTTCTTGCGGAAAAGACTATCGGCTTCAATGCCTTGCAGAATACGGTAGAGGATTTTGACTCTGAAGAATCTTCTCATCCTTATCAATGGCGGAATCGTTCTCCGAAAGAAGTAGCCGGCAAGAATGAGGCGGAAGCAAAGAACGTGCTTCGCAGGATGACTCATGTCAATGATATTACTCCGCGTGATTTTGTGGAAGTGTGCATTGATATGAAACAGCAGGGAGTGGCAGGTTATGACAGTTGGGGAGCTAAAGTGCAGCCTGGTTATACCATTCCTGCCAATAGAGATTATGTATGGGGATTTACATTGATACCGATAAAAAATGTGGGCGATGTCAACAAGTCGCTTCGTTATACTTATTAAAGAAAAAACACTATGATTCAGATGAGATATGTATGTTGTGTTCTTTTGGTTGCGGCTTTGGGAAGTATGTCTTTCAGGGCAAAAGCATACACAGAACGTAATATGTTGCAGAAAATGGCTGATGAAGCTACATTGAAAGATATGTTAGTTTTGAAACAGGCGTGGGTGCCTTATCCTGCATATACAGATCGTGCGGCATGGGATTCCCTGACAGGCTCCAATAAGCAATATCTCATCGAAGCGGGTGAGAAGTTACTTAACTACAAATGGCAGTTGACCCCAGCCACTGCTTATCTGGAGTTTGAACGTGCCGGCAACCGTAAGATTATGGAAGAATCTTATAAGGCCAATCGCCAGGCATTGAATACATTAATGCTTGCCGAACTGGCCGAAGGCAAAGGGCGCTTTATTGACCAGTTGCTGGACGGAGCATATATGAGTTGTGAAATGACTTCATGGGTACAGTCGGCACATCTGTCCCGTCAAAGCAGCAAACGTTCTTTCCCGGATTTTCGCGAACATATCATTGATCTAGGATCCGGTGGCTACGGAGCGTTAATGGCGTGGGTGCACTATTTTTTCCGTGCCCCGTTTGATAAGATTAATCCTGTAGTCTCTTTGCAAATGCGTAAAGTGATAAAAGAACGTGTGCTCGATCCTTATATGAATGATGATAAGATGTGGTGGATGGCTTTTGACCGGAAGCCTGGAGGAATTATCAATAATTGGAATCCTTGGTGTAACTCTAACGCATTGCAATGTTTTTTATTGCTTGAAGACGATAAGGACAGACTGGCTGAAGCTGTATATCGTTCGATGAAGTCAGTTGATAAATTCATCAATTATGTAAAAGCGGACGGAGCTTGTGAAGAAGGAACCTCGTATTGGGGGCATGCAGCCGGCAAACTTTATGATTATCTTCAGATTCTTTCGGATGGTACCGGAGGTAAAATCTCTTTATTTCATGAACCGATGATTCGCCGGATGGGGGAATATATATCACGTTCGTATGTAGGTAACGGGTGGGTAGTCAACTTTGCCGATGCTTCAGCACGAGGTGGTGGTGATGCTATGTTGATATATCGTTTTGGTAAAGCGGTAAACAGTGACGAAATGATGGGCTTTGCTGCTTATTTATTAAAAGACAAAAAGCCGTATGTGACAATGGGTAATGACGCCTTCCGTTCTCTCCAGTCTTTACTTTTCGGTCATGAACTGTCGGAGGCGATTCCGAAACATGATGTACCCGATGTGACATGGTATCCCGAAACGGAATTCTGCCATATGAAGAACAAGAGCGGAATGTTTGTCGCTGCTAAAGGCGGATTTAATAATGAAAGCCACAATCATAACGATGCGGGAACCTTCTCTTTGTATGTAAACACGATTCCGGTGTTGATTGATGCCGGAGTGGGAACTTACACTAGAAAGACTTTCAGTGGAGAACGATACACCATTTGGACCATGCAAAGCAACTATCATAATTTGCCTATGATTAATGATGTTCCGCAAAAATTTGGTCAGAATTATAAGGCTGCCAATACGGTTTGCAATGAGAAAAAACGTATCTTCTCCACTGACATAGCCGCTGCATATCCAGCAGAAGCCAAAGTAAAGAGCTGGAAGCGTTCTTACAGTCTTGAGAGTCGTAAACTGAAAATCACAGATGATTATACATTGACTGAATGTGTGGCACCCAACCGGGTGAACTTTCTGACATGGGGAAACGTAACTTTCCCTTCGGCCGGAAAGATACATATTGAAGTACAGGGGCAGAAAGTAGAACTATTGTATCCGGTTCGGTTTAAGGCCGATTTAGAAACTATTGAATTGGATGATCCACGTCTTTCTAATGTGTGGGGTAAGAAGATCTATCGTATTGTTCTGAAAGATGAAAAGCAGGAGATGACTGGAAATTATACATTTACAGTTAAATTATTATAAAACATAGAAGTGGGCTTATCAGTTATAATGAGTTAATATCTAGTTGTCTATGGCTAAATTATTGGATTGTGCTTTTATCTATTTTTCTAACCTAAAATTAAGATTAGGATTTTTTGCAGAATTACATCGTGCGAAATTATGAAAAGATAATGGAGGTATCATAACAGCAACCAGTAATTTGGGGGACTTAGAGGAGTAAATGGTATCTCTAATAAAAATGTTTTAGAGTTCACTTATTATAAGATCTTTTTTTAAGATAGAAACGGGAAAGGTCGTTTCAGGTTCTATAACGGGAGTTGACTAGTAATTACTTTTGGTGAAATATTTGTATATTAAACTAATGGAATGGTTTATAGATACGCATGCGGATATTCTAACATAACTAAATTCTGTATATAAAAATAAAATATAATAAACCCAATAACAATTATATTATGTTATAGATGGGAATCGGTGGCTTTTTATTGATCACATTACCGGTTCAGGCACAGAAGAAAACAAAAGAGAAACAACCTAATGTAATCTTTATTATTACTGATGACTTAGGTTATGGAGATATGAGTTGTTATGGTGCTTATCGCATTCAGACTCCGCATGTCGATGAGTGGTATTCGTTTCACAGATGCGCACGCGGTGGATTCAACAAGTACCCCATCACGTTATTCTTTATTTACAGGACATTATGCTTGGCGTAGAAATGATACAGGAGTTGCCCGTGGTGATGCAGGTATGGTTATCCGACCGGAGCAAACAACGATTGCAGATATATTTAAATCTACCGGATATACGACTGGAGCTATCGGGAAGTGGCATTTAGGTTTGGGAGATAAAACAGGTACGCAGAATTGGAATAAGAAGGTCAGTCCGGGACCGGAAGATTTGGGCTTCGATTATTCTTGTCTGATGGCTGCTACCGGTGACCGCGTGCCTTGTGTATGGATGGTAAACCAATAGGTACTTAATTATGATCCGTCGGCTCCTATTGAAGTAAGTTATACAAAACCTTTTCCCGGTGAACCTACAGGAAAGAATAATCCTGAGTTATTGACAAATCTGAAACCGTCTCCGAATCACGGTCATAATTTGTATTATCTTCTTCAGAGTTGTTTTTCAATTTGTTATCCTGACCGGCAATTTTTAGGTTTACTCTCAAACTTACCATGGACGCATTTGCCTTTATCAAGGTACTATCTATTGCTTGAGTTCTGCCATCAACTATATCGACCTTTATACACAACTCCAGAATATGGTTGAACACCTTCAAGAAAAGTTCCTCACCATAAGGTTTACGGGTACGAGAAAGCGTACTGTGCCATGGAAGTGGCTCGTCAATATTATAGTTTAAAAAATAGAGCATGTCCAATCTAATTCCTGTCTGTTCCACAATCTTACGGTCGGAAGGTATGTTCTCCAGATATCCAATAAGCATCAGCTTGAAAAAAACAACCGGATCAATGCTGGACTGGCCCTCTTTTCCATAGTACTCCTGAGTATATTTGCGGATAAAGGACAAGTCCAAAACACCCTTTAAACGGCGATAGAAATTGTTTACAGGAACGCGTTCCGATAAACGGAATGTATAAAATAGTTTTTCTTCGTATGATTTATAACCTTGCATAATTACTTTTTTGTTTCTAATATACTAATAATTAATAATATATGCAACAAAAGAGATTACTCGTTTTAATAAATTTGAGTTGTGTAACAGGCACGAAGCAGCATCTCCTTTTCCAATTCCACCAAGCGGTTGTAGGATACGCGTTTGAGAAACAGGTGCGTCAGGTGTTTGTACACATACTCTTTATAGTAATGCTTGAAGTATCTGAAACCGCCCGAATGAAACAAAATAAAGATAACTATAATTTCCGCATCACTCATCTAGTTAGGCTTGTTACGGTGCTTATACTCCTTGTCGTCAATCATATATTTTTCCTGTTACAAAGAAATCATCTGCCATACAATAAATCTCTGTAACTTTGGACTCTGAAAACATAGTGATAATCGTTTAAATGTTATAATTGAACACTATAAATTTAATACTTTTATCACTATGTTACTAATTATCAAACAAATATTTAGCTACTTATATCGAATTCACGTTATGACGATACGGAATTTGATATTCCGGCTCTTTGTAAAGAAGTAGGTGTCGGTCGGTCATTGCTTTATACTAAGTTCAAAGCATTAATCGGCATGACACCCAATAACTTCTTGCTAAATTACCGCCTGAAGCACGCAGCCACTTTATTGAAGCAATACCCTGATCTTCCCATTGCAGAGGTTAGTGACCGTAGTGGGTTCAATGCGCCCGTATATTTCAGCCGTTGCTTCAAAAACCAGTTCGGATGTACACCTCAGAATTACCGGAAAGAAAAGAAACAGGCAGACTGATTCAGGACTGTTTCTTTTTTCCGAAACAATTCGTTCTGCTATTATTCACAGGACGAATGGTGAAGTCCGGCTGAGTACCTTTGGAGTAAATGATTACTTCTTCGCCTTTCTGTAAATCTATTTTGTACATAGATTCGGATAAAGCTGTGGCCTCAAATTGGCGTTTTCCTTTGAAGACAGGTGAGGATATGTCAGTCACTACAATGCAAGGTTCGCCTGCAAGGCTTTTGATAGTGATAAACTCAGTCTTACCGTTTTTCCGGCTGGCAGTGATAAGAAAAGCACCTTCAGCACGGAAGTCTTTATAAGCAATGTCTTTCCAACTGTCGGGAACGGCAGGGAAAATGCGCAGCTTTCCTCCCCAACTTTGAAGCAACATATCATGGATAGACTGGGCGGCAGATAATGGTGTTTCTATGACCGGGCCCGATTCACGATAAAGTGTATTGACAGATAAGAATTTAGTAAACAACTTGTCAAGGTATGTAAGCGCTTCATTGCCTTTACCCAAAGCGGATGATATAGAGGATGCTCCCGTACATGAATATCCCTGATGTGCCCCGGATTTGCCTTGCCAATAGAGGAGTGATTTCTCTATGAGGTCGTATTCTTCGGGATTTTCCTTATTGATAAGATATAGAGGATAGGCAGCCAATAGATGCGAATAGTGGCGGTGCGAGAAAGCATAAGGAACATCCCGTCCTATCATAAGCCCGTTGGCCGGGTCTGTGGGGAACGGTGTAAGTTCCTCCAAAGTCGTTCTCCAACGCGGGATAAGCGGATCGTCTATGTTCAGCCGGCCGGTAATCTCAAGTAATGTCCGGCAACCCCAAGATAATAATGCCAGGTCGAAGTTACAATCTTTCGCACTGCCATATTCCGGAGAATATGTTTGGGGCAGATGTACCTTGCCGTCTTTTCCTTTGTAGGTAAAGTGCAGGTAGTAGTTGATAGCTTGTTTAAGTACAGGAAAGAGTTTGTTGCGTAATAGCTCGTCATCCATTTTGTGGCGATAAATCAACCATAAGCTATGGCATACCCAAGGCAAAAGCCCGACTTCCGCTGCTTTGTCCACACCGGGGATTCCGATTTCGCCGGATTCGCATACCAGATTTGACGAGCGTCCTATTGCCAATGCGTCTTTGCGATAGGCTTCCGGTACGTTTTTCTTAAGGTTTTCTATATTGTTGTAAATAGCATTCTCCAGAGAGGCTGCCAAATCGAGATGATTGGATGCATTGAGTGCCCAATAGGTCAGTTGTACGTTCAAGTTCCACCATGCATTGGGCCATGGAGTGACGGTCAGCCATGGGCCGGTGTTGTCTATTAGTGCACGGTCGCCGCGCGTGGCACTGGCAAGCTTATACATCTGTATCCAATAGAAATTCTCTTTCATACCATCCGGTAACGTAAGGAAACTGCTCGGATAGTAATGATTCCACCAGGTACGGTGTTGTTTCTGTAATTTTCCGGTTCCTGTTGCTAATGCCTTATCCAAAATTTGAGCGGCATCCTTTTCGGCCGTGGCTTCGGGATACGAATGAGTTACGGTAATCCAGTATGTGCGTTCATTTTTTTTAGTTCGGGTTTCTTTCCATGCAACGGCTGTTTCACCTCCTGCCCGCAATTTCTGAACGGATACTTCCGGTTTTACCTCCGGTGCCGGGTTAAGAGAGTAGTCTTCAGGCACCTTTATCCATTTTCCTTCTCCTTTTGCATAAAGATATCGCGGGCTTTGGGCGGAGGCAGGTATCCATTCCCAACGGAAGTTTTTCTCTCCATCGGTGGCGTTAGTCTGAACCAGCATTACCATATCATTGGCGTGTACATAGGCGTGCAGACGGATGATTCCTTTTGTGGTGGTTATCTCTGCTTTTGTTTCGGCATTCCAGATGTCAAGATGCATCGTTCCATTTACGATTGTACCTTCAGGATGTAAGGCGAAGTGCCCGGTGAGCAGTCGGGGAATGGCAAATAAGTCCGATCCCGCTTTGTGGTCGTGTACCGAGCAGTTGCCGGTTTCAAACCGGATATAGTTCTGTCCCGGTTCCTTATAAATCATAAGTCCCAACATACCGTTGCCCATATAAGCCGATTCATACCAGTATTCGGGCAGTATTTCCCAGATCAAATCTTGTTTTTGCATGAAAGCAGGCCAGTCTATATCCGTTTTTACTTTTTCTGTTCGGGCGGATGCGGATGTATATCCTGTTACTGACAGACAAAGGCATAAAATAAAAAAGCGTATTTTAATGTTCTTCATGATGTTGTATGATTATTATGTCGCAGGCAAAGATGAAAATTATATCTGTATTAATCAATATTTTCCCCGTTGATTTGGATGATTTGGAAAATAGATGCAACTATTGAGGACAATTTAGTCAGATAAGATAAAAATAAATGGTGCTATTTTGCCATACATTAATATCTTAATTAGATGATAGAAAAAATACTTATATTTGTGTTCTCATTATTTTATACAATTATATGTATTCGGTCATTCAGAAAAGGAAATTATTCATTTATAATAAAGAATCTATATCATGAAATTGAAAAACTCTATTCTTGCAGGATGTACTGCTCTTGTGGTAGCCACATCTTGCACCCAAAGAGCTGTCGAGAAACAAACATGGGTTGAAAAAGCTATTGAAAACGCACACGCTCAAATTGGATTGGAAATTGATACTATTGAAAGTAGCGGCAGATTTCTGAATCCGGTGACGCTCAATAATAAGGGTGGTGTCTATTATTGCGGATACGCTGACTGGCGGAGCGGCTTTTTTCCCGGCAGTGTATGGTATTTGTATGAACTGACAGGCGACACTGCTTTGCTTCCGCTTGCCCAGAAATATACCGAGGCTATTAGCGAAGCACAAAATCTTACTTGGCATCACGATATTGGTTTTATCATTAATTGCAGCTTTGGCAATGGCTTGCGCCTGATTGATAAACCCGGTTATAAGGAGGTAATGATCCAAGCAGCAAAATCTCTTTGTACCCGTTTTCGTGAAAAGCCTCAAGTGATTCAAAGCTGGGATGTGAAAGGAAATAGCTGGCAGTCGAAACGGGGCTGGGAATGTCCTGTGATTATAGACAACATGATGAATCTTGAATTGTTGTTTGAAGCAACCAAACTTTCCGGTGATTCTACTTTCTATAACGTAGCGGTGATGCACGCAGACCGTACGTTGAAAGAGCAATTCCGCCCGGACGGAAGCTGTTATCACGTTATTGATTACAGTATTGAGGACGGAACCGTACGTCATCGCCAGACTGCTCAAGGCTATTCCGATGAATCTGTTTGGTCTAGAGGACAAGCATGGGCGATCTATGGATATACCGTATGTTATAGAGAAACAAAGAATCGTACTTACCTTGACCAGGCAATCAAGACTTTCGAATTTATGAAAAATCTTAAGAATATGCCGGAGGACCTTGTTCCATATTGGGATATGGACGCGCCTGATGTTCCTGCTGCCCCGCGAGATGCTTCTTCGGCTTCTGTCATAGCATCCGCCTTATATGAGATGAGTACTTATGACCTGCCGGACGCTGCTTCTTACCGGGCGTATGCCGACAAAATAATGGAGTCGCTTGCATCAGAGAGCTATACTGCCAAATTGGGAGAAAACGGACGGTTTATCCTGATGCACAGTGTAGGTAGTATTCCTCATAACAGCGAAGTGGATGTTCCGTTGAACTATGCGGATTATTATTATCTGGAAGCTTTGAAACGTAAAACGGATATTGAAAAAACTGCCATTTAAAAAGAATGATTATGAAAATGAGAATTGTTTTATTAGCTCTTATTTCTTTTTGTTTCCTGAGTGTAAATGCCGCTGATAAGAAAAAGAATCAACCGGTGAACGACAGAACACAGTGGGTTGACTTATGTTATAAAATAGCGCAACCCGTTCTGGAGAATATGAGTAAAGGCGAGTTGCAAAAGAATATGCAACTGGAGTTGAGTCCTACGTGGGACGGAAGAGACAAGCGGGTGGCTTATATGGAAGCATTCGGTCGGCTCATGGCAGGCATTTCTCCCTGGCTGGAGCTGCCTGATGATGATACGGCAGAAGGAAAGCAACGCAAGCAAATACGTGAGTGGGCTTTGAAGGCTTATCAAAATGCTGTTGACCCGCAGAGTCCGGATTATTTGCTGTGGAAAGGACATCAGCAGCTTTTGGTAGATGCTGCTTATCTTGCGGAAAGTTTCATCCGTGCTCCTAAGGCCACTTGGGGACAGTTGGATGATACGACAAAAGAACGTTATATTGAATGTTTTAAGAAGGTGCGTGTCATCCGTCCTGCCTATAATAACTGGTTACTGTTTCGTGACATGGTAGAGGCTTTCTTGCTTTCCGTCGGTGAAGAACCTGACGGTTATGCCTTGACTACCGGCCTTAATAAAATAAATGAATGGTATCTTAGTGATGGATGGTATTCCGACGGAGCGGAATTTTCGTTGGATTATTATAATTCTTTCGTTATTCATCCCATGTATGTCGAGATACTGGAAACGTGCAGCAAGAACCGTTTTCCTACCCCAATCAGTTATAAGCTGGCAATCAGTCGTATGCAACGTTTTAATACCTTCATCGAACGTCTTATTTCTCCGGAAGGTACCTTCCCGGCTTTCGGGCGTTCCGTAGTCTATCGTATGGGAGCATTCCAATCGTTGGCATTGGCTGCCTGGAAATATGGCCTTCCTGAAGGACTGACTAACGGACAAGTCCGGAGTGCATTAAGTGCAGTGATGAGAAATATGTTTTCAGTAGATGGAAATTTTGATGATAAAGGATTCCTGGCACTTGGTTTTGCGGGACATCAGCCGGATTTGGCCAACTATTATACTAATAATGGTAGCTTGTATATGACTTCACTCGTTTTCTTGCCTTTGGGTCTTCCTGCCGATCATCCTTTTTGGAGTGATCCGGCCGAGGAATGGACATCTCAAAAGGCATGGGCGGGAAAAGCTTTTCCAATTGATGGACACCAGTCATTAAAGAAGTGATGTTTCCCCCGTCATTATCCGTTCAACGCGGGTAATGACACATCCTTCTAAAAAATAGATAGTTTAATGGCTTGAAACACTAAATATCGAAAAAGAGGCTAACGTTAGGTCAGCCTCTTTTTCGATATAAGAATTTTTAATTTTACTCTTCCGTGCTTTGGAGCATTTGGAACAGTTTGTCTAACTTCGGAGCCATGATAATCTCCGTACGGCGGTTCTTACTTCTGCCTTCTGCCGTTTCGTTGTCATCGACAGGCATATATTCGCCGCGGCCGCTCGGTTGTATCTGCAAAGGATTCACGTTATAGTTTTTAATCAGAATACGTACGACGGAGGTAGCACGAATCACACTCAAATCCCAGTTATCCTTGAATTGTACAGTGTTGATAGGCTTATTGTCCGTATGTCCTTCAATAAACACATCAATATCCGTCTGTTTGTTCAGTACTTCGGCCAATTTGCCAAGAGCTTCTTCACCACGCTTATCCAGACGGGCGCTTCCTGATTGGAATAATAATTTATCCGACATTGCCACATATACTTTTCCGTCTTTTTCGCGAACGGTCAGTTCATCGCTGCTGAAGCCTAATAACGCATCTTTTACGCTACTCAACAGTTTCCGGACTTTCTCATTCTGCGCATTGATCATCTGCTGCAACTCGTTGATAGTACGCTCTCTTTCGTTCAACTCGTTTTTCTTCTGGTTCAACAGGGCGTTCAGTTTTTCCTGTTCGGTCATGTTCACATTCAGCATACTTTGATACTGGCGGATACTGTTTCCCATTTTTGTTGTATCACGCATGAGGTTTTTGATTTGTACCGACATTTGGTTGCCCGTGTTACGGCAGTCGGTCAGTAGTCCTTGCAAACTATCTTTGCTTGCGGTAGCTGCCAGCTCTGCAAGCATGAACTTCTTTTTCGTTACACATGAAGTACATAATAGGATCGTAAGGAAAGTAAATAAAGTAATTTTCTTCATTGTGTTTTATGTTTTAAAAGGATATATACAATTAGTTTTGTAGAAATTCACATAGTTTTTGCACAGCCAGTGCACGGTGGCTGATTTTATTCTTGATATCATTTCCCAGTTCGGCGAACGTCCGTTCATAGCCTTCCGGTTTGAACACGGGATCATAACCAAAACCCGAATCGCCCCGTTTTTCTCTGATTATCTCGCCCTTTATCACTCCTTCAAAAAGATATTCCTTTCCATCCAATATCAACGAAATGGCAGTACGGAATTGTGCTTTGCGATTTTCTTTGCCTTCCAGTTCGTGAAGCAGTTTGAGCATATTGGCTTGGGCGTCGTGTCCTTCGCCGCCTGCATAGCGGGCGGAATAGACTCCGGGGGCCCCGTCTAAGGCTTCTACTTCCAGTCCGGTATCATCGGCAAAGCAATCCAGGCCGTAGTTTTTAAAGATAAACGACGATTTCAACAGAGCATTTCCCTCCAGCGTCTCGGCTGTTTCGGGAATATCCGTATGGCAACCGATATCGTTGAGGCTCAGCAGTTCTATTTGGTCTCCTAAGATAGCGGCTACTTCTTCCAGTTTATGAGCGTTGTTGGTAGCAAATACCAGTTTGCGTTTCATCATCTTATTTTGTTTTTAACGGGGTTGTTCAATACTTATCGGGCCAATCAAAGCTTGGAACCGGTTATTTTACTTTCAGTTTTTCGAATCCTTCGCCATATACTCCGATAACTGAACTTTGGGAGATAAAAGCATTCGGGTCGATACGTTTCACCAGACGGAAGATGTCGAGTGACTGGCGTTTCTTGGCAAGTACTACCAGTACTTTTACATTGGCTTTACTGTACCAGCCTGTGCCATCGAGCACGGTTACTCCGCGATCGGCATCTTTGATGATACGGTCGGCTATTTCGTCATACTTCTTGGAGAAAATGAAGAATTGGACCGATTGGCGTACACTGTTGATAATCCAGTCGAGCACGACGCCAATGATGAACAGGGTGACGAAACCGAAGATAACACGACGCCAGTCATGGAATATAAAGTAACAGGAACTGATGATGAATACATCGCAAATCATAATCATTCTTCCGAGTGTCACATCTTTATATTTGTTAACTATGGCGGCGATAATATCTGTTCCTCCCGTACTTCCGTTATAGTTGAACACAATGCCCAGACCTACGCCACACATGGCGGCACCGATGATACAGGCCATGAAATCCTGTCCGGGACCGAGCAGTAACGGTTTACCGTCGGCTGTCATGTCCGGTACTTCCACATAATTGTTGACCAGTAGTTGGAACAACCAGAGCAGGAAAGTCAGCATAAAGATAGCATACGTCGTTTTTATACTGAATCGCGGGCCTAATATCCGGATAGCAAATGTCATCAGAACGGCGTTGATAATGAAATATGACCATTGGATAGGGAATCCGGTTGAGTAGTAGATGATAGCACTGATACCGGTAGTTCCTCCGGTCGTTATCTGATAGGGCAGTAAGAATGCCGCCCAGCCCAAAGAATAGCTGATTAGTCCGAGAGTGATGTAAGCATAATCTTTCACTTCTCTCATTATTCCCGCTTTTGCTAGTTTATGCATTGATTTTAAGTATTAGGTGTCAAAGTATCAGGTATCAAGTATTAAGTATTCACCTTGCGGATATATATTTGAATCATAGCCGTGGTGATACTTAATACTTATTACTTAATGCCTGTTTAAATAACAACGTTTACAATCTTCTTCGGAACGACGATGATCTTTTTCGGAGTCTTTCCTTCGATCCATTTCTGTGAACGTTCGTCAGCCAATACGGCTACCTGGATGGCGTCTGAAGTTTCATCTGCAGCAAATTCCATATTGAAACGTGCCTTTCCGTTGAAAGAGATCGTGTAGTTGATTGTATCTTCTTTCAGATATTCTTCGTTGTATGCCGGCCATTGGGCGTCGCATACGGAAGTTTCGTGTCCCAGTACGTCCCACAATTCTTCGCAAACGTGCGGAGCGAAAGGAGCAAGCGTGATGACGAGTTGTTCCAGAATCTCTTTCTTACTGCATTTCAGGTTGAAAAGCTCGTTTACGCAAATCATGAATGCACTGATAGAGGTATTGTAAGAGAACTGCTCAATGTCACCGGTCACCTTCTTGATAAGTTTGTGGAGGCTTTTCAGTTCTTCCTTCGTTGCCGGTTCGTCCGTCACCAGATATTCATCTGTGCGGCTGTAGAACAGCGACCAGAATTTGCGGATAAAGCGGTGTACACCATCGATACCGTTTGTATCCCAGGGCTTAGACTGTTCTACCGGGCCGAGGAACATTTCGTACATACGAAGTGTGTCCGCACCGTATTTCTCAACAATCATATCCGGGTTGACAACGTTGAACATTGACTTACTCATCTTTTCAATCGCCCAACCACAGACATATTTTCCGTCTTCGAGGATAAACTCTGCCGTTTTATATTCGGGACGCCATGCCTTGAATGCTTCCAGGTCGAGAATGTCATTGGATACGATGTTAACGTCTACGTGAAGCGGTGTAACGTCATACTGGTCTTTCAGGTTCAGTGAAACGAATGTATGGGTATCTTTGATACGGTATACAAAGTTACTGCGCCCCTGAATCATTCCTTGGTTTACTAATTTTTGGAATGGTTCTTCCATTATGGATACACCCATATCATAAAGGAATTTATTCCAGAAACGAGAATAAATCAAGTGTCCCGTAGCATGTTCGGTACCCCCTACATATAAGTCTACATTCTTCCAGTACCGGTCAATTTTCGGGTCAACCAATGCTTTATGATTGCGCGGGTCCATGTAGCGCAGATAATATGCGGAAGAGCCGGCGAATCCCGGCATGGTATTCAGTTCCAATGGGAAAACGGTTACATTATCAATCTTTTCGTTTTCTACCACGCATTTGTTCGCTGTGTCCCACGTCCATTTCGTAGCGTGTCCCAATGGAGGCTCGCCTGTTTCGGTAGGCAGGAACTTGGCAACTTCCGGAAGTTCCAGTGGCAGACAGCTTTCTTCGATTACATAAGGCATTCCATCTTTGTAGTAAACCGGGAAGGGTTCACCCCAGTAACGTTGACGTGAGAAGATAGCGTCACGTAAACGGTAGTTTACTTTCACGCGACCCAGATTATGTTCTTTTACATAGTTCTTGGTTTTTTCAATTGCTTCTTTGATAGTCAGTCCGTTCAGGGAGAGGTCACAGTAAGGAGTGACGTCCGGACGCGGAGAGTTGCAGACGATACCTTCTTTGGCGTCGAAACTTTCTTCGCTGACATCACAACCTTCTACCAACGGGCGGATTTCCAATCCGAAATGCTTGGCAAAGGCGTAGTCGCGGCTGTCGTGAGCAGGTACGGCCATGATAGCTCCCGTTCCGTAACCGGCCAATACGTAGTCGCTGATCCAGATAGGTACTGCTTCGCCTGTGAACGGGTTGATCGCATACGAACCACTGAATACACCGGTAACGCTGCGGTCGGCAATACGTTCACGTTCCGTACGTTTCTTAGTACGGTCGAGGTAAGCGTCTACTTCCGCTTTTTGTGCAGGAGTGGTTAATTGTGTCACCAATTCACTTTCCGGGGCCAACACCATAAAGGTAACACCGAACATGGTATCTGCGCGGGTGGTAAAGATTGTAAATTCGAGATCACTGTCTTTTACCTTGAATTGAACTTCGGCACCTTCCGAGCGTCCGATCCAGTTTCTTTGAGTTTCTTTCAGAGAATCTGTCCAGTCGATAGTATCCAGTCCGTCAAGCAAACGTTGTGCGTAGGCGGATACACGCAGACACCACTGGCGCATTTCCTTTTGGATGACGGGGAAACCGCCGCGTTCGCTGACGCCGTCCACTACTTCGTCATTCGCCAATACCGTTCCTAATTCAGCGCACCAGTTTACCATTGTTTCGCCCAGATAAGCGATGCGGTAGTTCATCAGGATTTCCTGTTTTTCCTTTTCGTTTTTTGCGTTCCATTCATCGGCGGTGAAACTGATTTCTTCACTGCAAGCGGCATTCAGTCCCTCGTTTCCGTAGACAGCAAAGGCTTTTTCCAGTTCTTCGATAGGGCGTGCTTTCTGCTCGTCGTTGCAATAATAACTGTTGAACATTTTTAGGAAAGCCCATTGTGTCCAATGGTAATATTCCGGGTCGCAAGTACGGATTTCACGGTTCCAGTCGAAAGAGAAACCGATTTTGTCGAGTTGCTCGCGGTAGCGGTCGATATTGTTGATGGTAGTGATGGCCGGATGCTGTCCGGTCTGGATAGCATATTGCTCGGCGGGCAAGCCGTAAGCGTCGTATCCCATCGGATTGAGTACATTGAAGCCTTGCAGTCGTTTGTAACGGGCGTAAATGTCCGAAGCGATATATCCCAGCGGGTGTCCTACGTGTAGTCCGGCTCCTGAAGGATAGGGGAACATGTTTAATACATAAAATTTCTGCTTCGATTCGTCTTCCGTAACCTGGTAGGTTTTCTCTTCCACCCACCTTGCTTGCCACTTCTTTTCAATCTCCCTGAAATTGTACTCCATAGTGATAAAGTTTTTATTTATAGTGATTTATACTGTTATTTCTAATTTGAGGCACAAATTTACGTGATTTGTCCCGAACTACCTAATATTTGTCTGGGTATTCCTGAGGGGATTGTCAGTTTGTAGAGTACGTATTGTCTCATATTCAGTTCTCAAAGAAAGGAATTTAAGAACCAAATTAAAGAACCGATTCAAAGAACAAGGCTATGGTAGGACAGGTATTCATTAATGAAATTGTAAAAGCTAGTTTTAATCTACGCCAACCTAAAAGTAAGAGGCCAACTAACATTTATTTGATAGTACGCATAAATCAGAAGCAAGCTAAATTGTCGACTGGAATAAAAGTCTATCCAGGCCAATGGAATATCAAGAAACAAGAAGCGTATATAAGTTGCCGTCTGACGGAATCTGATAATATAAATAATACTATTTTACAATAAAAAATTGTTAGAGTTAAGAAATCAGTTTGAATAATTTAAACGTTATCTTTGCGATAATCCGAGTAAGTTAGAAAATTGCTGGGATATACTAAGAGAATACATATATAAAGATTCTGATATGAGAAGAAGTAAGAAAATAAATGCAATACATTGGTTGCGTAATGCTATCGCTAACGATAAGACAATCAAAACTTCCGGTGAGCGTAAAGGGGCATCAACCATGGAGACATATTTAATAGTATTGAAGGACTTCAATAATTTCTTATTAGAAAAAGGTAGGGAGGTTATTGGTTTTGAGGATATAAATCTAGCCTTAATCAAGGAATATGAAACTTATCTGTTTAACAAAAAAATTAAGGGGGAACGGACTACAGCAACCAGTACTGTGGGTAATAAGTGCGTATAGCTTATTAGTATTATAAAAAGAGCGGAGCCTTATAATTTGATAGACATACATGAATCCAAATATAAACAAGATACATTCTCTGAAACTTTCAGGTAAGGAAGAAATCGTAAAGGATGTCTTCATTCTACAATGTTGGACCGGACAGCGCTTTAGTGATATGCTTTCCTTAAACAAAGGCATTGTTAAGGATACTGATAACGGGCAAATATTAGAGATTGTTCAAACGAAAAGGACTCACAGAGTGGCGATTCCGTTATTTCCTGTAGCTTTAGAAATACTGAAAAAGTATGATTTTAATTTACCCGATATTTCTAAAACAAAATGTTGAGATATTTAAAGAAAATAGGGTTAAAAGCCGGACTTACGGAAGAACATATTGTAACAGAAGATAGAGGGGGAAAAGTTACCAATTCAATCAAACAACGTTGGGAACTGATAGGTACTCATACCGCACGGCGGTCTTACATAAGCAATATGCTCAAACGTGGTTATGATAGTCACCTGTTAATGAAAATCACCGGACATACTACTGAAAAAGCGTTCAAAAGATACGTTTAAGGTCAGCTCGGGGGATGTTGCATCACTAATCCTTAAAACGGAAGCAGACCGGATGCAACATGAACTTCCCAAAGAGCTTTCTCAAGAGAGTAATGTCCCAATGAATAGTAATCAGATACTAAAGGTAATAAAAGAAGGAATCGAAGAAGGTCTGAAACCGCTTAAAAAAGAACTATCTGATATAAAAGGAGTCATGCAGTATATAACCATTAATAAAAGAAGCATACGGCCTGTCAATGTTCGTAGAGTCATTGCTATGGTAGTTTCTTTGAAAAAAGATAATACTCCCGCCCAAACGAACATCAACATGTTAGAGGTATCAGGTATCATAGGCTCAGTTAGTGTTACAATGACAGGCGCCCAATACTTTCCGATGCAGAATATGAATGAACAGGTGCTGAAAGAATTGAAGAGTTTAGCTGTGGAGGAAAAAGACCTTAATAACAAATAGTAATTTCTCCCTTTCTCACCCTCTCAAACTCTTATAGATGAGAATAAATTGAAGCGCAGAGATCGCACTGCTACTAAATGGTGCACATAGCTTCAAATAACATAAAACAATTTCCGGGTTGACTCCAATACTTAGAAGATCATTGGGAGATTCAATTCGAAGGATAGCAGCGGTACCAGTAATAATCACAGCTACAGTCTGGGTAATGAAAGTATGACAGTCTATCAAAGAGCCAAGTCAGGACGAAGAGTCTTGACTATTACATCTTATGTAGAAGGCTAAATGGCTACAATACGATGACATCGCTGTAACAGTAACATTATTCTCCTCTGACAATTATATATTACTTCCTCAAATCATACTCAGACACTTTATTTTGAATAGGAAATTAAAAATTAATTTCTTAAAAAATCAATGGCTCTTTAATAGATACCACTTCATAAAAGATAATCCTTATTTCAGTTTCATTCCTTTATTTAATAATGTACAAAATTATAAGGAATCACGGAAACACGTACTGACTTTTACAAATATATTTCAAATTAAATTTTGAATAAACAAAACGAATTCTGTCACCTGCCGAATAAAAAGAACCCCGATGTAAACTGTTATTCATATCAGGGTCTAAGCACAGCCTTTACTTTATTAATCTAACGATTCATAGCAAAGAACTTTTCAAATTTCCTCTGCGAGAGGTTTCATTATAAACGTAAACGTGAAATCCTTGGGAACAATCGAATATTTCATTAATGGACGAGCCCCCCAAGAATCAATTCCACCGACTCCCATTATCTTATAATCAATGGTCAGGACAGTTTCTTTTCGTGGTTTTAAATCCACATTATGCATAGCTCCCCTGACTTCCTGCGTCAAATCTTCAGGAGTAAAATGCAAAGTAGAGAAATTAAATAAAGGTACTCCTATAAATTCGATTCCTACCCCGCTGCTATTCATTATCTTCAACCTGCGGGTGTCAGTCTTATAGCCATTTTCCTGAGGACTTTCATAGGCAACAAACTGGTTAGTAACCGTACTTTCATATCTATCTACGAAAGCTGCCGCTTTCCTGTCCGGATAATTCTCCATCGGTCCCCGCCCATACCACTCGATATATTCAAAACCTTCCGGCAGCTCCATCAGCATACCGATACGAGGTATCAGCGGTAGCTCCCTACCGCCACTCTTAAAATCATTTCTCACTTGTATTTCACCAGTACCGGAGATGCGATAAGTAGTAAACAACCGACTGCCCGTTGAAGGTAAATCATATTCAAACTCTACCACCACATTATCCGATTCATCCTTTGCAGCATTCGCCTTTCTCAATAATTTACTGCTACCTGCATGACGCCATACAGCATACTCCTTATGCATTTTATATCCCAAATCATTATCATTAGGAGCTTTCCAAAAATTAATTTCCGGTCCTGCACTGATTAATTGGGTTCCCGCGCTCACGAATGAAACCAACTTCCCTTCCAATAGGTCAAATTTTACAAACATCTTTCCGCAAGTAACCGATGCATGTTTCTTTGTCTTCTCTAATTTTACTTCCGGAAATCCGTATGTATGATTATTCACCGATACACTTGTCTCATTCGGAAGAGCTATCTGCTCGGTTGCCAGTTCAAAAGCTGCCGGAATCAAAGGTTCCTCCCGAATCGTTTCCGCCGAAAAATGAATAAAATATTCTTTCCCCGGTTCTTTTTCAAGATTCTCCAGCCCTAATTCATAAGACTTTGTTTCTCCCGGGCTAATCCTCTTCGGGAAGAAATGCCCGGCTAAAACCATTTCTCCGTCAGCTTTCACGACCCAATTAATTTTAAAATTATCCAGTGTAATGAAGTCATATAAATTTGTCACATTTACACGAAAACAGTTCTCATCGGCCGCCTTGATTCTTATAAACTGATGCACTTTTTTTACTTCGGCAAGGGCAGGATGAGGAGTACGGTCGGGGCTCACAAGACCATTCATGCAGAAATTCCGGTCGTTTGCATGATTTTCCGCACCCAAGTCACCACCAAATGCCCAATATTTTTGTCCTTTCTCATTATAAGCAGCAATTCCCTGGTCAACCCAATCCCAGATAAATCCTCCCTGCAAATACTTATATTTTTCAATAGCGTCCCAATAATCCTGAAAATTACCCAAGCTGTTCCCCATCGCATGAGCATACTCACACTGAATCAACGGGCGTTCCTGCGGGCGGGATACATAAGCCAACATAGAATCAAGTCCGATATACATAGGGCAGACAATATCCGTATGAGCCCTTTCCCCTGCCCGTTCATACTGAACAGGACGCGAAGGGTCACGCTCCCGAACCCATTTTGATGTAGCTTCGAAAACAGGTCCGTCGCCGGCTTCATTTCCCAACGACCAGATGATAATGCTCGGATGATTCTTGTCCCGTTCAACCATACGTTCCGTACGGTCCATATGAGCACCTAACCATGAGTCTACTTTTGCCAGAGTTCTCTCACCATAGCCCATCCCGTGGGATTCGATATTCGCCTCATCCACCACATAGAGGCCATACTTATTACATAATTCATACCACATCGGGTCATTGGGATAATGACATGTACGCACCGCATTGATGTTATTCTGTTTCATCAGGCGAATATCTTCCAGCATTGATTCCACAGAGACTACATGACCTTCGAACTCGTCATGTTCGTGACGGTTCACACCTTTTATCAAAACCGCCTTCCCGTTAACCAACAACTGTCCACCCTTCACTTCAACCCTTCTGAAACCAACATCGGCCGAAACCGATTGCATCACAACACCCTTATCATCCTTCAATGTCAACAACATTTTATAAAGATTAGGTATTTCCGCACTCCACAGTCTGGGTTCCAGCCTGCCGCCCGAAAAGCGAATTCGCTCGCGCTTGCCCGACATCTTAACTTCTTTCTCCTGCATCCACACCACGTTATTGTCATCATACAACTTAGCCTGCAAAAAATAAACACCCTTTTTAGAAGTATGATTTTTAAGCTCCACATCAATGGCCGGAGAAGCATTGATACAGTCCTCGTCCAAATTGGGGCGGAAGAAAAAATCCCTTATGCGAACCTTAGGAGTAGAATATAAATACACATCCCTTTCAATACCACTGAGACGCCAAAAATCCTGGCATTCGAGATATGAACCGTCGCTAAACCGATATACTTCAAGAGCAAGCGTATTCATCCCTTTTCTGATATACGGAGTTATATCAAATTCGGCAGGTGTCTTGGAATCTTGGGAATATCCCACTTTCTTTCCGTTTATCCAAAGATACATAGCTGATTTCACAGCCCCGAAATGAATAAATACCTGCCTTTCCCGCCAATTCTCCGGCAAATAAAATGTATGCCTGTACGAACCGACCGGATTCCAGTCTTCGGGCACGTACGGTGGTTGAGGATTCTTTGGCTCAAACTCATAACGGGTATTTATATAAATAGGAATTCCATATCCCTTTAATTCCCAGTTTGAAGGTACTTTTATCGTTTTCCAGGCAGAAATATCATAATTCTCCTTATAAAAATCGACCGGACGGTCCGTCGGCTTTCTGACCCAGTTGAACTTCCAGTCTCCATTCAGCAGCATATAATACCCGGAAGACGACGGTTCATTCTTGAAAGCTGACGTCTCATCCCCGTAAGTATAAAACGTCGAATAAGGGTTCTCTTTATTTATAGCAAACACTCTTTCATTTTCCCAATCATTCTGTTGAGCGTGCACGACAGAAAGGAAAATAGAAAAAAATATGATTAATCTAAGTCTCATAACTATTCATTTTAATATAAATCCACAATCAACAGATTATCACCGGCTACTTAATCTCCTCAACAGGAAAATTAATATCTCTTGCCGTCCAGTTTGTACTATAATTTTTCAATCGCACCAGAAAATCATCATAATCGCCCGCACCGGACCAGGCTATCTCGGAAGCAGCCGCAATACGTGGAAAAGTCTGATATTCCACATTTTTGTAAGTGGGTTGCCATTCCGTCCACATCTGCACACCAACACCTATGATATTCTTCTCATACTGTTTCTCCAGCCCTTCCGGAATCGGTGAAAACTGATACATATGCTTCAACGGTGATTTCTCATAATCATAATCGAGATAAGTGTCCGTATGAAGAGAGTTTACTATTTGATAACCCTTCTGCGCCGCTTCCGTGATAAGCTCCACTTCACCCCGCCAGAAATGAATGACAGTCTTTTTCGACAAAGTAGTCGCCACCTGTCCATAATCCTCCGTATTCTCAAAATTGTGCACATTCTTCCCCATAATTTCATTCCATCCCATCATACGCTTACCTTTGCTCTCCAGATAATTGGACATGTCATTCGTAAATTTAATCTGTGCATCAGCCGGACTGTTTAATCCGTTTTTCTTCATATAACTCTTCATCTCCTCCGACGCACTCCATGTGGCAAAAAGCACTTCATCACCTCCCACATGAATTACTTCGGAAGGAAACAGTTCGCATACTTCATCCAACACATCCTGTAAAAAAGTGATCACTTCCGGAGAAGCTATATTATAACTATCCTTATGCTTGCCGAATACCGCCGGAACTTCCTTCAACTCACCCAAAATCCCTAACCAAGGATAAGCGGCAATAGCGGCACTGGCATGTCCCGGCATTTCAATTTCAGGAATCACTTGTATATGCCGTAAACGCGCATATTCAATAATCTCCTTAATGTCATCTTGTGTATAAAAACCACCATGAGGCTTGCCCGAACGTTTGCCGCTCTCCCAAGTCCCTATCTCGGTATCATTACGGAACCCACCAATTTCTGTCAGTTTCGGATATTTTTTAATCTCGATTCTCCAACCCGCATCGTCTGTCAGATGCCAATGAAACTTATTTATTTTCAATGCTGCCAGCTCGTCCAACATCTTTTTGACGAACTCTTTCCCATAAAAATGACGGGCCTCATCCAATAAATATGAACGCCAGCCAAAATCAGGATAATCACAGATTTTCACTTGTGGAAGAGTTAATACCCCATTGTCCCTTTTAACCAATTGCCGTAAAGTCTGAATCCCATAAAAACAACCTTGAGGAAAATTGGCTTTAATCATTATCCCCGATTTATCCACAGACAACTCATAAGCTTCCGGATTATCGTTCCCTATCTTATCTAACGCCAATGAAACCGGTAATGCTCCCGACTCATCCAGTTGTTTATCTTTGCATATATATTCGTTCCATTCGTCAACAAAGGCAGCCAGATAAGCAGATGTCTCATCCAACTTTTCATCCGTAACTTCAATCTTGAAACCTGACTTTACATTAAAGCTGTTTTTACTTCCTTCTAGACTTTGAGGTTTTGGCAACAGACTCACTTCCTGCGGAACACATCCGGCAAGTACTGGCAATAAGATTGCAAATGCCCATACATACTTTATACTACTATACATAATAAAAATGTTCTGATTAATATTTATTTTCACTCGAAGCGGACTATTGCATATGGTACAGTTTTTTCAACGAACTATCCAAATACTGCTTCGTCAGTTCATCCGAATCCCCATATTTTTCCCGTAAACGTTCCAAACGTAAGTGGAGTTCCTTCTTTACCTCTGCATAGCTCTCGTCATCGTAAACATTACACATCTCATCCGGGTCTTTTTTCAAGTCATACAATTCCCATTCATCCACATCATAATAAAAATGAATCAGTTTATAGCGCTCAGTAGTAATGCCATAGTGTCGTTTGATCATGTGCCAGCTCGGGTATTCGTAATAATGATAATAATGTTCTCGGCGCCAATCTTCCGGCGTCTTTCCCTCAAGCAGAGGAAGCAGACTTTTTCCTTGCATGTCTTTCGGTACTTTTACTCCCGCCATTTCAAGAAAAGTCTCTGCAAAGTCCAGATTAGACACCAAGTCAGTGTTCACCGAACCCGGTTTAATTACCCCCGGCCACTTGATAAGCAAGGGTGTCTTCAACGATTCTTCATACATAAAACGCTTGTCAAACCAGCCATGCTCACCTAAATAGAAACCTTGGTCGGATGAATAAATCACAATCGTATTTTCGTCCAACCCTGTTTTTTTAAGGTATTCCTGAATCTGCCCCACACTTTTGTCCACCGAAGCAACACAAGCCAGGTAATCCTGCATATACCGCTGATACTTCCATTTCAACAGTTCTTTACCTTTCAAATCTTTAGAATGGAAGTCCGCAATAATCGGTTCATACACTTTATCCCAGGCAGCCCTTTGTTCCGTATTGAAACGTCTGATAGCCTCCGTCCCTTCCTTACCGTATATTTTCAAATCTTCCGCCAAACGCAAAGTTTTTTCTAACGACAAATCCTGCTCTTTAGCTGCCCTGCCTCGATTTTCATATTTATCAAACAAGTTTGCAGGTTCCGGAAATACCACATCTTTGTAGAGTGACAACTCATTCGGTCCCGGCTTCCACTCCCGGTGAGGAGCTTTATGCTGCATCATCAACATAAACGGCTTATCGCTCTTCTTTGCCTGTTCGATCCATGTTTTTGCTTTTTCAGTAATAATCTCTGTCACATAACCTGTTTCCGTATATTCTCCACTCTCTTTCAGGAAAACCGGATTATAATAATGCCCCTGACCTACCAGTACTTCCCAATAATCAAAACCCGTAGGTTCCGAACCTAAATGCCATTTTCCTACTATTCCCGTCTGATAACCATTTTGTTGTAATAACTTCGGAAAAGTTTGTTGCGAACCGTCGAATACTCCGCCGTCTTCATTCGACATGAAACCGTTCAAGTGACCATATTTACCTGTAAGCACAACAGCACGCGAAGGTCCTGAGATTGAATTTGTCACCAGGCAACGGTCAAAGCGCATCCCTTCCGCACCAATCCTATCAATATTAGGGGTAGGAGCATAGTCTTTCAGCCTACCTCCATAAGCGCTAATGGCTTGATAAGCATGATCGTCGCTAAAAATAAAAATTATATTGGGTCTTTTTTCCTTTTGCTTTGTCTTCTTCTTTATATTACAAGAAACCAACGAAGCCGTTATCACAACCAACGTTATTGATTTTATCATATTCATCGTCAATTCAATTTTTATTATCTTTACCTACTATTTTATTCTTACATAATCCACCAGTAACCACCAATTATTGCAGATGGGTAAAACCATAGGAAATTAAATATAACAAAATCGGTAAAATCGCACTGATTTATAGTTAGTTATGAATAAAGGCCGATTTTTGATTAGACCGTTATATTTGCCTAAATTGAGATATTTTCGTACGCTTTTTGTCCCGTTTTTGTCCCTTTTGGATTTATCTTTGCGAAGTGTGTAAGTGATTGATAAACAATATAGTAACAAATCCAAGAATCGGATAATACAGAAAAGAAAATGGGACGAAAGAAGAAAGAAATCAAAATGAAAGAGCCTGTCCGCATACGCGAAAAGAGGCTCAACGACGGCAATGTAAGCCTATATCTTGACATGTATTACATGGGTGCAAGGAAAAAGGAGGGGCTGAAGCTTTACCTCGTGCCGGAAGTGAACGCTGCTGCCAAGTTGCAGAACAAGAACACGCTCAAACTGGCCGAGCAAATCAAGGCTGAGCGCATCCTCGACATCCAGCAGCATGGCCTTGTAAATTGGGAGAACGTGAAAAAAGGACGGACGACGCTTGCCGCTTGGGTGGAGAAGTACACAAAGGAAGAGAACGGCCTTACCCCAGCAAGCATGAGGTCGAAACGAAACGCTCAGGCAAGGGTGGAGCAATACCTATTATATATAGGAAAGCCCAATCTTGCCCTGAAAGAGGTGGACAAGGATTTTTGCAAGGGGTTTATCGCCTTTCTGAAAACCTGCACGTTCAACAACGGGAAAAAGACATTGGGCAGTACCACCTGCCGCATCTTCATGAACCGCTTGGCCGCTGCCTTGAATATGGCAGTCCGTGAAGGATTGATAGACAATAACCCGTTCAAGCTGTTGGACGCAAAGGAGAAGCCGCAAAAGAAAAGTGCCATCCGCGAGTTCCTGACCATAGAGGAACTGCGGACACTGATTGCCACGCCGTGCCGATACGACATTGTGAAAAAGGCATTTCTGTTTTCTTGTTTTACGGGATTGCGGTACAGCGACATGATGGCGTTGAAGTGGAACGAAATACACAGGGCGGCTGACGGCAAGACACTCTACATCGAGCATGAGCAGGTGAAGACCAAGAATATGGTGACGATACCACTTTCCAACGAAGCTTTGAAGTGGATGCCTCGAAAGTCGAAAGACAGCGAAAGGGTGTTCCACCAACTCCGCATCACCTCTACCACGGTTGAAGTAGTGTTGGGTGAATGGATGCAGGAGGCCGGAATACAGAAGCACATTACCTACCATTGCTCACGGCATACGGCGGCAACCCTGTTGCTGACCCTCGGCGCAGACCTTTATACGGTGAGCAAGATACTCGGACACCAAAGCATCCGCATGACCGAAGTCTATGCCAAGATTGTGGACAAGAAGAAAATCGAAACGATGAATCTCGTAAACAACATGTTTGTATAACCTAAAATAGAAAGGAAGAATTTTATGAAAGTAGAAATCAAAGTGAGAATGTTGACCGCCGGAAACCGCAGCCTGTATTTGGAGTATTACGAAACAGGCTTCCGCAAGAAAGAGAACCTGCATCTGTATTTGATTCCCGACGATGCGCCCAATGCAAGGAAGCTCAACGGGGAAACCTACCGCAAGGCGCAGGAGATACGTGCGCAACGCATCCTGAATCCTCCGACCTTTGAGAAGAAGAAAAAGACGGATGAGAACCATGCCGCCAAAACAATGACTTGGCTTGAGTGGTGCGATGAATATATCCAAAGTGCGATAGACAGCGGTAACTGCGAGAAGATGATTGCACACAAGGGCGTTGTCCGCAAACGGATAACCGCCTATCTGCAACGGGTAAAGCGGACGGATGTCCTGCTGAAAGATGTGGACAGGGATTTGGTAAGCGGACTGTTCGGGTATATGCGAAGCTACCGCAACCGCAGGCAGATAAAGACCAACGGCGGCAGACTGGCGGCTTATACCCTCGTGCTGTTCGAGGAAACGGTCAAGGCTATTTTCAACAAGGCGGTGCGTGACGGGCTGATTGCGTACAACCCGGTTCAAGACCTTACAAGGGAGGAACGTTTCCATGCGCCGGACAAGCACCGTGAATACCTGACAGCGGACGAACTGAAACGCTTTCTCTCGGTTGAACCGCAAACCACAATGGAGCAGACCGTGCAGATGGCTTTCGGCTTCTCGTGCATGACGGGGCTTCGGCTCGGTGATATGCAGCACTTGCGGTGGAGCGACATCAAGGACGTGAACGGCGTGCAGATGGTTTCCATCATCCAGCACAAGACCAAGCGTCCCGTCACCGTTCCGCTCAATACTTTGGCTCTGTCCTTGCTCCCTTCAAGACCGGAGAACGGAGAGGACGGCATTATCTTTCCGTTGGTGAAGAAGTCCGACAACGTGGCGAAGTATGTACGGCGTATCAAGAACAAGGCAGGGATAGAAAAGGACTTCACCTATCATAGCAGCCGACATTCGGCGGCAACATTGGCGATAACGGCAGGTGCGGAACTCTATTCGGTCTGCAAGATTTTGGGGCATGGCAGCATTGTGTCCACACAGGTTTACGCAAAGGTGAACATGGAGAAGAAAATGGAGGCAATGAGCCTGACGGATGGGGTGTTTTAATTTAATGAATAGTCACATAGGTTTGTTGAAACATCCCTATATTTGAATTTACAAATAACAAGGGGGGGGTCGCCAAATCATCGCCCCCCTCTTGTGATATTAAGGTTATATCTTTCCCTTATTATTCTTGTTTTTGCCAATCATTCGTTTTTCGTTCATTCAACTGCATTTCCAACTGTTTTATTTTCTGTTGTAGCTGTTCAACACTTGGCAGTTCACGCTCAATGTTCGCTATCTGTACATTGTCATAAGTTGCAACACCTATGGGCGTTGACAGCCCTTTGAAACTGTAACGCACTTCCGTCTGTTTCATGTCACTACATATTAAAAGCCCAATCGTTGGATTGTCACCCTCGCCACGCAAAATATCGTTTACCGCATTAACATAGAAATTTAGCTTCCCTGCAAATTCAGGTTCAAATCGGACAGCTTTCAGTTCAACGACAATATAACAATGCAAACGTACATGATAGAACAGCATATCTATTCTTCTGCTTACTCCGTCCACTATAATTTCCTTTTGTCTGCCAATAAAAGCAAACCCGTTGCCAAGTTCCATTAAAAAACGAGATATGTGCTTTTCCAAAGCCAACTCAAGATTCAGTTCGGTATAATCTACCGGAAGTTCCACGAAGCCAAAGTCATAATTTTCCTTCGTTATTTCCTGTACAAGTTCTGCCTGTTTTGCAGGTAATTGCTCTTTGAAGTTGCTTATCGCACCGCCTTGTTTGTCATATAGTCGTGCTTTCAAGTAACGTTGCAGCACTGGGCGTTTCCATCCTTCCTGAATAGTTTGCTTGATATAGAAGATTGCTTCAGGCAGTGTGTCTGTCAGTCTGATAATGTCTAAATGGTGTCCCCACGGAACGAGTCCAAATATATCAGGGAAAGGTGCAATATCGACTTTTTCCGTTTGTATTCCAGCATTATACAATTCTTGTACGCTGCGTACAAGTTTTTCATCGCGGATTTTGTTTGCATAGAAAGAATACCATCGTTTCATTGCCCATAAGTTATCAGCACTAAGCCCTTTGCTGTTTGGAAATTCTGCCTGCAAATCAAGACTGACCTGTTCCACAACACCAGCTCCCCAGCGTTCTTCAGCCTTGCGCGTTACAAGTTCTCCGCCTGTATTCCAATACCATTTCAATTTCTCAAAGTTGGTCTTCAATATGGCATTAGCTTGTGCGGTACGGTAAGATTGCTTCAAATCTTCAACCCACAAGGTATATTCTGTATCACAAGTCATGTCATGGCTGTTCACTATCATAGGTTTCTTTCCCATTTGCGCTATTTTTATAAAATCACATGGCACTGCCGTTTTAGTGTACAAAAGTAATTCAAATTCTTGAATAATCATCTTATTCGCTTTGCAACTTAATATCATTATGTTAAAAATCTGAGGAACAAACTGCTTTTTATGGTTTTCATTAGCAGATTCACATAAAAAACATTAACTTTGCATTGTTCCTTTATGTGATTGTCAATCAGTTCACGTATTAGGAATCTACATACATAAAAGGCGTTTATCTAACGCTTTGGCTTTGACTGTGTAAGAATCTCGCACGTTCAAACGATTAGTCAAAAACAAAGCAACGATGAATGCCCCTTAGGTGTGTTATATTTTGTCCTTTCAAAAGGATATTATATAAATGCATCCACGTGGGGTTTTCGCGTTGCTCGTTTCGACTAATCGGGCAATGCGAGAGCCTTTACACAGTGAAGCGAGCGACAAGATACAGCTCCACGTGCTTTTTGTATGGTAGTCAATTAAAAATACAATATGTCCTAAAGGAGCTTACGGTGTAAAATTTTGCAATATGGGATTACTTGATTTTCTATTTGGCAGGAATACTCAGCAATCGGATTTAAAAACAAATACGAAATCTGATGATGACAGAGTTAAAGAACAGAATGCGCAAAAGTCTGATAATACGATTGAGCCTTTTGTCTTCAAATCAAATTGCCATCAACGGTATGAGAATGGATTGCCTAAAATGGGATTACAAGAGTGTTTTAGAACTGTATGCGTTGAGAAGAATATTGATGGCTGTAAGGGTTACAAACTAGAACCTGGAATTGGTTACATCGTTAAAGTTTTCAACGATGATTTGGGCAAACCAAATATGTCTGACAAACCCATGAAGGTCGTTCGTAAAACGGAAAACTCAGTTGAGCTACGTGGGTTTCCTATTGAAGCGGTTTCTCCTTTTGGTTGGCAAGAAGTGGATTATAGTGTGTATGGCTTTATCGTTTATTATGAGCACGGCAAAGTGTCAAAGTGTGTCTTACACATGTATGATAGAAATACTTTTATTGAATACAGATATGTAGATAAAACCCCTCTGATGACGGCGAACATAAATAGCAGTATAAGTGAATGTGAGCAGTTCGCTCAACAGGCACAAAATGCTGCCAATATAGGTAATACTTCTAAAGCTCATCAGTATGGAATGAAAGTTTACGATTCTATAATAAGAGAGCCTATACAACTTAGAAAGGTGTCAGATATTCAATCCGTAGCTTTGGCATTAGGCAAGCTGATGGAAGGAGACTACTTTTCTGATAATGATTCAATCAAAAAAGCAGTTGGTTTAAGTTACTATTTTTTGAGTAAGGCCATTGCTGGTGGAAATGACAATCCATATTTATATGCATATCGATTTTCTGTGACATGGGAATATAATAAAGTTTTTTACCATTTATTTGCCCATTCAGAGAACAAACAACTTATTAATAGTCTGTATAATCCAATCGAGCAGTCAATGCTAATGGCGTATGACCATCATTTACAAGGTATGCAAATGGCTGACATGCTAGTTGAACCTCGTATTGCCAATTTAGACCCAGCATTAGGTAATATCTTTAATGAAATATACACACGTTACAGTTCTACTCCATCAGAACAAATTATAAAATTGGGCAAAGAATACCATGCTCAAATATTTGAATATCTAGATAAGAAAATTAAAGCACTGGATTTTGACTTCTAAATATGGCTACTTGGAATAAACAGAAATTTCCACGTGAGAATGGGGAACTCGTAGATATGCAAGTTCCCATTCTTGTATCTGCAAGTCGCAGTACAGATATTCCTGCGTTCTATGCAGATTGGTTTTTCTACCGTCTTGATAAAGCCGGGTATTCGGCATGGACAAATCCTTTTAACGGAGTGAAGAGTTATGTATCATATAAGAATACCCGGTTCATTGTGTTTTGGTCAAAAAATCCAAAGCCATTACTTGAATACCTTCCGATTCTTGAAAAACATAAGATAGGTTGCTATATTCAGTATTCTCTAAACGATTATGAGAAAGAGAAATTTGAAAAAAATGTTCCGTCCGTTTCTGAACGCATAAATACGTTTAAATTGCTTGTAGAAAAGCTGGGATATGGACATGTAATATGGCGTTTCGACCCACTTGTTCTTACAGATAAGATAAGTATCGATGTTTTGCTGTCAAAAATAGAAAATATTGGAAACCAACTTTTGGGTTACACGGAAAAATTAGTATTTAGCTTTGCCGACATCCTTTCTTATCGAAAGGTTCAGTCAAACTTACAAAAAGCGGATATCCATTACATTGATTGGAATGAACAACAAATGTTTGAGTTTGCAGAAAGATTATCAGAGCTTAATAAAAAGTGGAATTATGAATTGGCAACTTGCGGAGAAAAAATTAACTTATCCGATTTTGGAGTAAAAAAGAACCGCTGTGTTGATGATGAACTTATAATCCGTTTGGCATACGATGACAAAATCCTGATGGATTATCTCAACGTGACACAACATCCGTTGCCACAAAATAATCTTTTTGGAGAATTAGAACCTTTACCTGAAGGTGCTATAATGCTACCGAATGGGAAGTATGCAGTTCACGGTGATAACCGAGACAAGGGGCAACGAATGTTCTGTGGTTGTATAAAAAGTAAAGACATTGGCGAATATAACACTTGCGTTCATGGCTGTGAATATTGTTATGCCAATGCAAGCAAAGAACTGGCTTCTAAGAATTTACAAGCTCATAAAGAGCACCCGTTTGCTGAAACTATAACTGGAAAATAAGATGTCTGATTTTAGGGAAATAGTCAAACGCTGTAATGATTTGTCATTGGAAGCCATTAGGGACGCAGCACGGCAAGCATTGCCATTTCAATATCGGAATAAACCTTGGCTGTTAACGTCAAAAGGTGGTTCTGATGCGGATAATACGATATATTCCCAAGAACTGCAGTTGGATGCTTACCTTGCTTCTTATATCGATTGGCACAAAGGCAAGCTGTTAAAAGCTTTTGCACTATTGCAAGAACCTATGCCTCGCTTAATCAATGTTATAGATTGGGCCTGCGGACAAGGCATTGGTACATTGTTTATGCTTAACTATATAAGACAGAAGAATTTACATTGCACAATAAAAGAAGTCATCCTGATAGAGCCATCTAAAATAGCCCTGCAACGTGCAGAATTTTTGATTAGGCTAACCGACAGCCACATAAAGATTAGGACTCTTAATAAGAAAATCGATGAAGTAACTGCAGATGAATTGAATTTTACAAGTAGTCTATCCGTTTTTCAGATATTCTCCAATATACTTGACATAAGCGGAATTAACTTGAAGCATCTAACCAATATTCTATATGCAAATAGTTCATGCTTTAACACATTGGTTTGCGTCAGTCCATTTTATTACAGTGGCAATGTTCGTATAAACTCTTTTTTTAGTTATTTTCAACGTCCGCTTGCATTTGAAAAGCATGAGCTACAATCTGATAAGTTGCAAGTTGGCTATACTTACAATATAGGAGTCATCAAATTAAAGCCTAACACAGTCCAACAGATTATAAAGTACAAATTCTATCCAGCCGTCCAATTCAGGGTTGCATATGAACTCTCAGCTGTACGTGATTTAGTTAAATTTCCACAGAAACTCACATATTTTGAAGTATATGCTCCATTTGACTTAGGGGCAAGCATCAGTGATGACCCACATCCGATACTTGCTGTTTTGAACAATATGATTACAAGAGGTTTACCAACACATCCGTCACCTTTTGTGGAACGACAATTTTGTGCTGCCAATGACTTAATGGTGGAAACGTCAGATAACGGAGTCATCGACTTTAATGTAGAATATGGTAGTTGCTATCACAAATGCCACTGCGCAATAGACAATCTTATTTATGCCTTAGAAAAAAGGGAGGAGCTTAAATTTGAAGAGTTTATACCACAAAACGAGATGGCTTACTCTCCTTTGGCCATAGCGCGTATTCAGAAGCTCCTTATTGAAGTACTTATATCAGGAAAACTTAGTCTGGATTTGCCGGAATGGAATGTACTTGTTGAGGAAATGGATGTTCCTTGTGGTGCTTTGGCTTTTGAGGATTTTAGACAAATGTTTAATACTCTAACCAGTATGAGTGTTGAATATGAAGCAATGAGATTACCCAAAATCAATTTAACGATTATATCAAATAAGGAATATAATAATTCTCCATTGCACTTGGCAGAGAACCATGTTGAATATGCAACAGATGAGATAAAGAATGTAGAATATGACTTGGTTATACATTATTCATCTGTTCCTTTGAAAGGTGAATATGACTTCTGTTCATATAAAGTTAAGAATGATTGTTATTTCGCTGTATCCTCGTCTGCAGAGGATAATCTGAAAGCTGAAAGATATGTTTACACTACAGATAGAATAAGCTACAAACCGTTTACCGTTAAAAATGCGCAGGGAATTTACGAGGAAAATTCAAGCCAAGTAGAGAAGCTGACCTTCTTTCTGAATCTTCTCTTTCGTAAAGAAAAATTCCGCAATGGACAGTTGCCCATATTGACAAGAGCTTTGAGCAATTTACCCGTTATAGGGCTTCTTCCAACAGGTAGTGGTAAGTCTCTTACCTATCAGCTTGCTGCAATGTTGCAACCAGGTATAACCATTGTTATTGACCCACTTATTTCTTTGATGAAAGACCAATATGATGGTTTAATCCATAATGGCATAGATAGTTGCACTTTCATAAACTCAACTGTGGCAAATAAGGGAAAGCGTGAAGAAATGATGGAGCGGTCAATGGTGCAATTCCTTTTTTTATCTCCTGAACGATTATGTATTAGAGGATTTAGGAATCGTTTGCGTAATATGCAAGACCTTCACGTCTATTTCGCATATGGAGTGATAGATGAAGTGCATTGTGTATCAGAATGGGGACATGATTTTAGATTCACGTATCTACATTTAGGAAGGAATTTATATAACTATGTTTTGCCAAAACAGAGAAAGGAAGGATTACAAAATTTGTCCTTGTTCGGTCTTACTGCAACAGCTTCGTTTGATGTTTTAGCCGATGTTGAACGGGAACTTTCAGGGAATGGGGCGTTCCCAATAGATAGCGATGCTATTGTACGATATGAAAATACAAACCGTCTAGAATTACAATATCACGTAATAAATATTGACGGTGCATCTTGCTATAGTAAATGGGATGTTTACAGAACCAAAAACGATAAGCTCTCAGACATAATGGCAAAAGGTGTTGAATATTTAAATGAATTGTATGAACCCGACAATATCTTACGAATAAAGGAACGATTTATTGCAAGAGAAGCTATTACAGACGAAAAAATGTTACGCGAAATTGAACAAGCCGATTTGCACGTAACGGTAAATGAAAACTGGTATGAAGAAAAGCCGAATACGGCGGCAGCTATTGTATTTTGTCCACATCGCCGTGGAAGTATTGGCGTAAATGACACGCTAAGTAATGTAGGTATAGCTTCTTCACTTAGTTCAAGTTTTGGTAATAAGTATGTAAGTAGATACATTGGAGGTGATGTCCTTACAGAACAAGAAAGATTCCTTTCCGGTGAAACTTCAATTATGGTTGCAACCAAAGCATTTGGTATGGGAATAGATAAGCCGAATGTCCGTTTTACATATAATGTTAGTTTTTCAGGTTCATTAGAGGCATTTGTACAAGAAGCTGGTCGTGCTGGTCGAGACAGAAAGATGGCTCTTGCAACTATATTATATTGCCCAAAACAATTTATGGAGCAGAATCCACGCACTCGTCTTATGGAAAATATCCCAGTGGATTACGGCGTACATAAGTTCTTTTTTGACAATAACTTTATCGGTGAAGATTTTGAGAAAATGATAATGTACTATCTTTTGACTCAAACGGTAATGGATGTAACAGACGAAGAATGTTCAGAAACCTCTGATATACGACACAAGCAAGTGTCAGGGTTTATGGAAGAATTATTGTCCACGAAGATTGGGGACAGACTCGTTTCATACATTTCATATTCACCTGAAGTCAACCAAGAGTCTGTTTCAAAAATCAATATATGGTTATCAAAAAGGAACTACCCTGTACTTGTTTTCAAAGATTCAAGGGACGTAAAACAGGGAGAAGTTGAATTTGTTGCAACCATAGAGAAAGCTATTTATCGTATGTGCTGTGTTGGTATAATAGATGATTATACCCGCGATTATCAGAATCAACAATTTCGTATAGTTACGCAACGAAAAAGTGATGAAGAATATTTCCACCATTTAAAACTCTTTTTGATGCGGTATTATACGGATGAAAGGTCTGATATAGAAATGAGAAAGGCTTTTACATATAAAGGACAAAATGCGATGCAAAAGTGTCTTGGCTATATAACGGAATTCGTTTATAACAAGATTGCTACAAAACGTGAAAGAGCCATACGTGACATGGAAACATTTTGCGAACAGGCAATATCCTCTGGAACGGATTGGATAGCAACTAATGAGGACTTAAAGGATTTCATCTATTTCTATTTTAACTCAAAGTTTGCCCGTGAGGATTATGTTACAGAATTAGGTGAACCATACAGTTTGACTAAGGATTCGGAATACGGTAAGCTTTCTTCGTATGATTTGTTATTCAAATATATGAATGTAGTCGATGATAAAATTGTCGGTTCGTCAGGCTCTCCAAAGGATAACATTAGACATTTACAAGGTGCAGTCCGCCTTATACGCCGTGCCTTGACAGATAGCAATCCTGCATTGGATTTTCTAAATGTATTTTGTCTGTTATATCTTAATGTGCAAGATAATAGAAATTTATATCGTGAACTTAGAGATAGTTTTGTAAATGGATATAAAGAGTTCAAGTCAAGAGCCACAAACTATGACGAGTTCTATAAAAATATGGCTTTATTCATAAAAACGCTCAAAGACAAAAATGCCATTACGGAGGAGAAAATGCCCGAATTGGAAGAGTGGCAACAAATTAGTGAGATAGAATATCAATTAGATTGGTTGAACAATTTTAAAAATCAATATATAGCAAATTAATGTTTTACGATGGAAAATAATGAACTGTTTAAAACAATAGAGCAACTGAAAGAAACCTTGGCTGAAATTTCATCAGCTCGCCAACAGGTTAGTGATACGGTTTCTGCCTATGCACAGACACAAACAGAAATACATTCTTATACGAAACATCTTATGGAGATAGAGAATGTATTATCTAAACTTATAAGTTTGCTGCAAAATAATGAAGTGACAATAGAACAACAATCTTCGTCTGTCGTTTCAAATTTAAAAAAGTCCTGTGACACAATCTTAAGCAAAACAAAGGATGGACTTACAGCGGTTTCGCATAAGTTTGCAGAAGATACCACTGCTAATATTGACTTCATGGGTAAACAGATAGAGAAGTTTAATCATATAATAGAGAATGCAGGTCAACTTACAAGCCGAGTGGAACTGATTTCAACAGAAACTAAAAAACTGGTTTCATTGATAACGGTACTGCAAAAGGACTTTTCATCATCACAAACCGTGCAAAACGATAACATCAATCGGATTCAAAGTTCACTGTCAGGCCAATTGCAAACAGCAAATGGAACATTAAAGGGTATAATCGCTTCTTTTTCAAAACAGGAAACCATATTGGAACAGCAAGGGGGTATATTGGAATCCTTATCTATAAGCTGCAATACTATTGTAAATGACATTACAAAACTCAATGTTTTATGTGGTAATATTCAAGATTCTGTTAAATCATATTACAATGATATTCAAACGTCTATAGACTTTCTAAAAAAGGAATCCGAAAGACTACAACAAACAGTTTATAAAGAAGCAAAAAGCAATAGATATTTTTGCATTACAATTATGATTGGAATTATTATAAGCATAATACTTCTATTTGTTGTGAAATAGTATATTTCTTTGAGTATTTGATGAACAGTGAATATTATGTCACAAATGGATGTAAGCAAATAGTGCCACGTGGTAATAACGCAACAAGAATATTTCTTTCAATTCTTAAGGCACGTCCATAGGACTACGGCAATGCAACAAATCGTCAGTATTACTATCGTAAACCTTAGCCATCCGCTCGACAGCCAAATGCCTTCATTCTTTTGAAGGTGTTTGGCTAACTCTTTACTATGTTCTTCCAAAAGTTTTTTCTCGGCCTTGATGTGTTTGGCTGAACATTGGTTTACCTTTGCCAGTTCACTGTCATCAACCTTAGCATGGATAATGGTATTCCGCTCTGCCTTGACAATGGCATTGCTGATGCCGTCCACTATGTTGTCTGCGCTCTCCTTGGCTGCTTCCAATGCCTTGAAAGCAATCCGTTCCCGTTGGACGGTGTGCTTCAAACTGCCGTGTATGCCGTGCAGTTCTTCTTTCAGGGCATGGATCTCTTTCAGTAGATTGCGAAGTTCAACCATTTGGCAGTCGACTTCCTGAAGCAGTCCATCAAGCTCCTGCATATTCTGTTTCAATTCTTCTTCGGGCGTATAATTGGCAAGCCGCTCACGCAGTGCGGCAGTATCGGGTTGTTTCATATCCGTTGATTTTTTTAGTTCGTTATCATTTACGTTTTATTCCTGATTTCTTCTGTATGCCGAGCCTGTGCGAAGCCTCACGCGCACAACGGCGGGCAAATTCAACCTCGTCTTCCTCCGGGTCGCGCCCCCATTTGAGGTCGGACTGCGAGCCGCCTCCACCGCCACTTGAAACCTCCCCGTAAGGAGAAGTGAGCAGTGTAAAATAGGCCATCGCCAAGTTCTGCAAGTCCTGCCAGTTGGCAAGTTCCCGGTAGTCGAACTCATCATTGAAGAAGTCAATCACCTTGTCGGGCAGATAGCGTTTGTAGGTCTTTCCGTCATGCTCAAATTCCGTGGGCAAGCGGTTTGATTTATACTCCGTGTAGTCCTCGTAAACAAGGTTGCTCTGCCGTATAAGGGGCTGTTGGTTTTGCATTGCAGCATTGGAAACAGATGGCTTCGGCGTAGGTATAGCGGTCGGTTTGGATGTTGCACCTGCTTGTTTGGCCTTTTGTTTATCCTGTTCAAGATGCAGCTTCTCCCATGTCTGCCTGATGCGTGATGCCGTCAAGTTGCGCCCCTTTCCGAGTTCCGATGCCTTGAACCTTGTGTTGCCCCTGATAAGCACATAGCCGCGTATCACGTCTTTCTTGTCCTTGCGTAGGTGCAGTTCGTACCCTTTTGCGGCAAGCCGTTCCTTGTAGCCGACCCATGACCACTTATCAAGCTCACGTAGGGCTTCCATGCAGTCGGCACTGACTTGGGGGATGTTCCTCTCGTGTATGCGCATAGCGGTAGTCCAACCCCTTTGCCTTGCGACCTTTTCAGCCGCTCGTTGTGCCCGCAGGTGGATGGCGTGGTCGTTGTTGATGTTTCCGTCCTCGTCCACACGGCAGACGATGGCATGGAGGTGCGGTATGCCGCTCTTTGATTCCTCGTGCAACCAGATTGAGGACTTGCTGCCCGATACGTTGGTGCGTGGAGAAACGACATTGCCGTCCTTATCACAGATTTCCTGTTCATCGAAAGCCGCCGCAAAGTCGTACCACAATTGCCGCCAGTCGTTCAACGTGAAGTCTTCGGTATGTTCCATCGCCGGGCTAATTTCCATGCGGATGACATTGTTCTTGATGTTGGGGTGGTTCATGGTGGCGAACTTCATTTCCGTCCAGATACCCGTAGCGTCCATGCCCTGCGGCATGAAATTGTCGCAGATGTGCGTTATCTTTTCGAGATGTTTCTTGTTCTTTGATTCACCAGAAACATAGAGCATCGCCCTTATGCCGTGGGCTACTGCCTTTGCATTGGCTATCATGCGCCGTCCTCCTTAGCTTCTTGGTTTGTTGTCCCTGCCGGATAGCTGTTTGCCGTCTGTGCGGACTGCAAGAAGTCAGCAACACGGTTCGTGACATGGGCCACTTTCTCGTACCATTCAAGCATGGTCGACTGATGACGGAATAGCTTTACCTTTTCGTTGTCGCTCAATCCGTGCAGGGCGTTGGCGAAGTTCACAATGTCCGTGCGGCAGGCCGCAAGCTGCCGCAAACCGTCCAACTCTTTATCGGAAAGCCTTTGCCGTGGCTTATAGCCGAGTGCCCTTGCCCGGATGAAGTCGCTGCGTGTCATGCCGCATTGCTTGGCAGTGTCTTTGATTTGCGAAAGTTCCTGTTCCGTGACCTTGGTGACAACCACCTTGTCACGCCTTATAACAGGCTTCTTTTGCCCATGTTCCTGATTGGAAGTATCTTTTTCTTGTGTCATATACCAATAAGAATAAGATGGTCGTGAAACGGTTTCTAAAAGAGGGATGGTGCGAGCCTGCGAGCGGCAAGGACAACTGTCTGCCGGACAGTTGCGAGGGCGTCTGGGTGTTACTGTCCGAAGGATGTAATACCCCGGCATACCTCGAAACTGAACGCTACCGCTCCATGCCATTCCACACTTCCGCTTGCCACAGCCAAAACAGACTGGTGCCAGTGGAGTGCCGGAGAATGGAACAACGGGAAGCATGTTTTCGCACTGTGCCGTTGTCTGCTCGGCTTCTGACGACTCTTATTCTTCCCTCTGTTTGTGAGGAATAACGGGATTGTCTATGTTGTCATTCTCCGATGTTTCCCATTGCAATAAGCACGGAAAGGTCATCACGGATGCAACTCTTGAACGGCAAGTGTCGATAAGCCCCATCTCCGTAAACATAGCAAGCAGGTTGCGTATGCGCTTCCTGCCCATGTTCCATTGCGAAGAAAGCTGCTCCTCGGAATACTGCGCCTGACCTGCGGAAAGCATGAGCGGTCTGTGAAAGCCTTTGGCTGCACCGTCCGTTAATGCCATCCTTGCCAACAGGTCGCCAAACAACGTAAAGTTGCCTGTTTCCCTGCCGTTGTTATCGGTCGTTGTTCCACACAGCCATTGCACCGCACGGTCGGAAAATCGGAAAGAGAATGATGCAATCTCTGTCGGGTACATGAACCTGTATGTTTCCTTGTCCATAAAATCTATAACTTTATAAATGTGATATTACTGTTGTTTGAATGGAATGAAGCCGTGCAGGTATAGGCATGGGAACACCGACTTGCCTTTTGTCGTACCCTGCACGGCTTCGCTGTTTTGAACGGCGCATGAAAGGTAATAGGCTCGCTAATTACTTGTAGCAGTCATCCAATACGTATCATTCCGAAATAAGGGAAGAAAAACAGGCTGCGTTACCACGGAGCATACACCTTTCCACCTTTTGCACACGGTCACTTGTTTGCACCGTTGCCGTTAGTGTTGCCCGAAAACGGTTGTCCGAGTGCAGGCCGTTTGTCAAGGCTCGATACGGCACGGCTGATGTCCGTGGCGTTCACTGCAATGGAAAGCAACGCCTTGTTGACAGTCACCAACTGCCGCTTGTCGCAAAACTCCGTTACACGCTCCAACAACTTGAACACACGGTTCAACCGATGTTCCTGTGCGTTGTCTGCCGTCAGCCGCTCGTTGTCCGTGCCGCTGTTGAGATAGCGGTTGAGCGCAAGGCGATCATCCGCTGAAATGCTCTCTGCCGTAGCCTTGCCGTCAGCGATGGCTATGCTCACACGCAGTGCGTCCGCTTCGTAGATGCCCACACTCTCCAAGAATGTGCGGATGGCCTGTACATCCTTGCCGCTTGCCTCGCGTTTGCGGCTCTCGTTCTTCTTTTCAGTCGGAACAGCCGAAGCTGCTCCGGCTTGTTCCATACTCTTGTTCAGTTCCATAATACAATTTGCTTTTGATGTGAATAAAAAAGATTATTGTCTTTCGTTCATTTCCTGAATCTTGGCGGCAGCTTCCTCCTTGATTTCGTCAACGGACTTCGATTTTGCGCCACGCACCCAATCAATCAGTTTTTGCTTCTCAAAGAAGATGAGTTTCCCGGCAGGCTTGAAGTACGGCAACTGGTTCAAGTGCGTCATCTTGTACAGGGTACTTTTGGCTACACCGAGAAAGTTCGCCGCTTCCTCCAAGTTCAACACTTCCTTGGCCGCATAGCAAAGGTTTTCCAGTCTGTTCACCCGTTCCTGAAGCTCCGCAATCTTGCGCTCCTGTTCGAGATTCATTTTTGATGTTCTGTTTTCAGTCATAATGATGTTGTATATTATTGGTTTGTTAATCGAATTTGGCCGCAAATGTATATGGTTTGATTTGTAAAAGTGTAAGTCAAGCACTTGATTTATAATCATTTATCATATTGAAAATCAACAGTTTTTCTACATTGTACAACGCTGAATATGTCGCTTTGTCCGGTCATTGCGCCATGTGGAATTTTTTACCAATTTGCTGATGGAACACACATTCCGCATTGCAGATAATGGCAGATGGGTTGTACACTGTTCCAAGGCAATGCGCATCGGCGGCAATACCGTAGTGTACAAATGGCATAAAACGGATTTTAACAGGCCTTTGGAATAAGCAACACAAGTCTGTGCATGAAGCACTTGCAGTATCTTCCTGAAAATGCCCATACGGTATAAATGGTTGATTGACAATATATTTATAGGATTTTGTTTGTTTTTCACGGGACAAAATCGTACCTTTGCAAAGAAAAGAGAAGTCCATGACAAGGGATGCCGGGCTTGAAGCGTTCTTGATTTTATTTTCCTGTGGTTTTGTCCCGTTTTTGTCCCGTCTGGGATTTGTCTCACGGAGCAAGATTTTGTAAGTAGCTGGTTTATAAAAAGTTGTAAACGAAGGAAAGTGCAGAAATGCGCTAACCACCAGAATCCACTCATCCTTTACCTTGACAGCGTTCTCCACAGCCAATGTAATATCTTTCGAATCATTTTCACGAGTATTAATAACAGCTACAGCCAACTTATATTTTTTACTCTCTAGCTCTGAAGTATCAAAGGCATTTGAAACGTTTATCTTTTTTCCATTTACCAGCTCACTCACCTCTATATTTTCCGAAAGCCACTTCCGGACTAAATTATTCTCCTCGTCAAATAAAGCAAAAGCTACCTTATATTTGAAGCCTAAGTTCCTGTTATTATTCGGTAATACGCCGACTCCCATATTAGTCCATGTATGGTCAACATCCAGTGTTCCTTTTTCCACTGAGAAAGAAATTGAAACAGGTAATATCCGATACCCGCCATCACTCAAGAATTTCTCCGCTTGTGCCGGAGCATCTTCCAAATAACGCCTGGTTTCAGCAACAGTACGCATATCCAGATAATTGGCATGTGTCTTCAAAGCCAGGTTGACCACATCTTCATAATACTTCGCCCATGTATTCCATAGCTTCCTGCCTTCCTGCTTAATATGATAACTGATGTCATTATCGCCCCAATAACAAGCCTCCGATACAATAACTTTATCGGGGAAATACGTAATCAGAGCTTTCTGGTCGGCTTCGGTAAACCATTTGCTGGCATAACCATCCCGACGCGGTGAAAATCCCAACTCATCATATACCACTTTCTTTTGCCTGTCATCACGCACCCCGAAGTTAACCACATTAATAACTTTATCAAATGCTTTGGCATAAGCCTTTACAATCCGGTCATGCGTTTCATATTTTTTATCCGGATCTTTATATTTGATATTATGCTCTTCACCCCACCAGCCAAGACCGTAGCTGTCTATGTAATCGACAATGGACGGATCATTAAATTTCTTTCCGAAGGCTTCGATAAACTTCGTATATTTTTCAAGGAAATACTCATCGTCTGCATAAGGTGTCTGTTTTCCCCAATGCTCGTATGTCGCCGCTTTCTCCAATACATATTTTGGGGTACCTGTATGCACAAATGCTCGGAAAGCCAATCTCAAATTGCGGTCCAACGCACCCTGTATAAGATTTATAAAAACAGAATCACACTCCCATGCATACTTTCCTTCTTCGGGTTCCAGATCCTCCCACTTCCAACGAAGATAAAATACACCGGCATACTCTCTCGCAGCCCTATCCTGATGTATCCAATACTCTTTTCCGTCAGTATGACGCTTTCTACCTTCCGAATAAAGCGACCAACCCATATACGGGTTTTTAAGATTATGAGTAGTATCTGGTATATAATTTGTCGTTTGTTCTTCTTTATTGAAAAAAAAGCTGCAAGATGACAGATAAATGCAGCTGATGATCACACATATATGTTTTATCATATTTTTTACAATTCTTGTATATTGAAAACTATAAAAGGAGGATATATGGCCAATAATTCATTATCAGCCATTCCCCCGTCAGCACGGATATATTTCTCCGGACCATGACAGGAAACGATGAATATTATTCTATAACTTATTCACTAATTTGTCCCGACAAGAATATTATCTTCCAATAATACCCACTCATCTTTAATAAGCTTGGGACGTTTGATAGCTAGTTTTATATCCTTCGAATCATTCTCTCGCGTATTAATTATAGCAATGCCCAGTTTATATTTACCTTGGGGTAGTTCGGAAATATCAAATGTATCCAATGCTTTGATTTCTTTTGAATCCACCAACTCACTTACTTCAATTCTATCAGAAATCCATTGTTTTACCATTTGATTGTTTTCATCAAACGCGGCAAATGCTACCTTATATTTATATCCCAAATGTATGTTGTTGTTGGGTAACACCCCATTTGCCACATTTAACCAGGTGTGCTCAACGGTTAATTTATCCGACTTTATCACCGCACTGACTGTTTTCGGGTAAATACGATAACCGCCCTGTGACACGAATTTTTTCACCTCATTTCTCGCATCAGACAAATAACGCGCCGTTTCGGTAGGTGTCCGCAAGTCCAGATAGTTGGCATGCGTTTTTAAAGCCAGCTCTACAACATCTTTGTAATATACTCCCCAACTACTCCATTTACCGTTTTCTACATTTCCAATAATCGTTCCTCCCCAATAACAAGCTTCAGCGATAATAGGTGTTGCCGGAAAATGAGCTACTAATTGCTGCTGCTGTGAAACAGGAAAATATGAACTTGCGTAGCCATCCCGTCTCGACGTAAATCCCAGCTCGTCATATACCACCTTTTCCTGTTTGTCATCACGCACTCCGAAATTAATTACATTGATAACTTTATCAAATGCTTTCTCGTATGCTCTCACAATACGATTATGACTCTCATACTTCTTGCTTACGTCCTTGTATTTTATATTATGTTCTTCGCCCCAGAAACCCAAGCCGTAGCTATCTACATAGTCTACAATAGCAGGGTCGTTGAACTTCTTCCCAAAAGCTTCGATAAACTTCGTATATTTCTCAAGGAAAAATTCATCATCCGCGTAAGGAGTCTGATGTCCGGGCGGCACTTCATAAGTTTCAGCCCCATCCAATACATAATCAGGGGTAGCTGCCCGCAAATTGTCACGTCCGTTTACATATATTCTGAAAGCCAGACGCAATCCGCGTTCAAGAGCACCTTGCACCAATCCTTTAAAGTCTTCATTATGCTCCCATGCATATTTTCCTTCTTCAGGTTCCAAATCCGACCAACGCCAACGAATATAATAGACACCTGCATATTTTTGTGCTGCTTCGTCCTGCAGTGCCCAATAAGCAGCCGGCCTATCAGTCACTTGCCCGCCTTCCGAATAAAGCGTCCATCCCATGTAGGGATTTTTTAGATTACTCTCTGCATCTAAATCGAAATTTACCACAAAATCAGCATCCGCTCCTTTTATTTCTTCACCGTCGTCATCACTGTCACACGACATCGCCGACATCACTAATGCAGCAATAAATAGAGTTCTTATAAAAATCTTCTTCATTTTATTCTTATTTTGAAGTAAACAATAAAAGTTGATATTGAATATTTTAATGAGAAATTGGGCGGAAGAATGTTTATTACATAATTGGGGGTACACTTAACAAAACATTCTCCGCCCATAGCTAAACAATATATTTCTAAGTTTATATCCTGAAAAAACTTTTACCTAGAAAATAACAGTTACTTTTCTTTCTCTACATATTCATTAAGTTTGATAGTGAAAGGCACTTCACCCGGAGCCGGAGCCTGACCGACATAAGCCCAAGAATCATCTCTAAGCCAGATATACATTCTGATATATTCATCGGACACAGTGGTTGCAAATTGAGAGAAGTCAGAAATACTTGGTACTTGGAATACCTCATTATTAGTCAAGACTTGCGTTCTTGCATAAGTTAAATCCAATTTCCATTCCATACAGATTTCATCTCCGACAACTTTAGAAACCCATTCTATCCAGCCATCCTTAATCCAGTCCCATCCTATTTTCTGCTGTTCGGCTCTCCAGCCCCATACGTGGAAGCCTGCTATTTCCTGCATTGCATCCGCTCCTGATTTACCATCCTTATAGCGTGACTCAGGAAATCCTGTATCAAGATTATAATCCAAGTCTAACGCAGCAGTAATTTTTCTAGCAGTAGTGTACAATTCCTTATCTCCTCTTAAATGCACATACAAAGTATTATTTGTAGCCGCGGTTTTAATTTTCTTCAAACCTCCGTCCAGAGTAATATCATCCCGCCAGGGAATATTCTCCCAATCATCGAATTCATTGTCTATCGTAATACTAATTTCCGGTTTGGAAAGAGCCACCTCAACCGTACGCGTTTTATCCTTATAATTTCCCTTAGCATCCAAAGCAGTTAATGTCACAGAATAATTGCCCCCTTTGGCATACGTATAAACTGGATTCTTTTCACTTGAGAAACCCTCATCTTCATCACCGAACTCCCACTCATATTCTGTGGCATTAGTAGATTTATTTGTGAATGTAACTTTTCCTGTTCCTTCTTCTACTACAAAATCAAAATCTGCAGTCAACACAGAACCGTCTCCATCACCGTTTTCGCCGTCGTCAGTGACAGCATCGTCTCCACCACATGCTACCAACGCAAATGTTGCAAATACAAAAAACAAACCTTTCAAATAATTCCTTTTCATGATACTAAAATTTAATATTAAACATTTATTTAATTGATATTCAGATTTATATATACTTATTTCATTAATAACCCTCATTCTGTTTCAACACTCCTTTACTTTCCACAATTGCTTTGTTCGGAATAGGATATAATACATGATGCGGCTTTGCATTCTGTTGAGGATTTTTAGGTCTAACTTTTCCCATACGGTCTGGATCATTGGCATATTCAATGAATTTTCCATGCCTTATCAAATCTTCCCGACGGTTACCTTCAAAATAAAGTTCCCAACCTCTTTCCTGTAAAATATAATCCCGCAAAGATTCTTTATCGGGGAAATCTTTTAAAGCAATAGGCTTATCCGGTTCAAAGGCTCTTTCTCTCACGTTATTAATCAGGTCAATAGAAGATTGTGTAGGTCCGTCCAATTCGTTCAATGCTTCGGACAAAGCCAACAATACATCTGCATACCGATAAACTACATAATCGACTCCCTGATTAACTCCCGTACCTGCCGGGTCTTCAGAATATTTCAAAGGTAAAGCCCCATACAATGTCTTCCGGGCATCCACTGTCTCATCAATCGTATTCGTATAGTAACGCACTAATGTTTCCAACCTTTTATCAGCTGGGTCAAAAGTGTCATAGAACTGCCAAGGCACTTTATACCCGTTCCATCCTTCACTCGCATATCCGTTAGGCGATTTCCAGTCCGGTGGCAAAACATGTGCCCTGAAATTATTAGCCACTCCTTCAGGAGTAGGTTTACATGCTAAAGCGAAAATGATTTCCGCATTTCTTTCATTGTCAATAGACCAGATGCTTTTATAATCTTTCTGCAATTCATATACATCCAATCCAATAATTTTCTCTGCATATTTCTTTACGTTATTCCAATCTTTCTCATGAAGGTAAAGTTTGAGCAGACACATCATAGCCGCTCCCTGTGTAAGACGCCCGAACTCACTATCCGCACATTTCACCGGCAATGTGTTTATGATTTCCTCTGTCAAATCGGCCTCAATCAACTTCACCATTTCTTCATTCGTAGGGCGCGGCTGATATTTGTAATCATTAATATTAACAGCATCTTCTTCTTTGGTAATCACCGACACAGGACCATAAAGATTATACAAATCATACATAAAATAGGCACGAGCCACCTTAATTTCGGCAATATAACGCGCCAATACATCAGGATTTAAGACATGAGACATTTTGCGCAATTGGGCAATAGCAGCTGTGGCCGTGGTTACAGCAGGCACAAAAGCATAATACATGTCCGAAAAAGGAAACTCATCAGGACGCCAGGTAAAATAAAATGGGCTTCCCCAATAACCCGGCCAATGGCAAGTAAACTCATCCGTAGCCATCAGTCCCTGTACCAAACGAGAGTTATTAGCTGAATTATACCTGTTCCACTCCCCCCCTCTGAACTGGTAATATACCGAATAAACCAAGGTAGCGGCATCCTTCTCTGTCATAGGAAAATTATCTTCAGTCAGCTTATCATATATCGAAGGTTCTAATGCCCCCTCACATCCACTTAGAAAAAGTGACATTAATGCAAATAACGATATATATAATTTATTTTTCATGATTTATTTATATTTGATTTTTTTATTAACGGCAACATTATATATTTGTCAAAATCCGAGACTAATCCCAAATGAAAATGTTTTCGCGTTCGGATAAGCACCTAAACTATCCATTTCAGGATCTACACCCGAATATCCGGTAATTAAAAATAAGTTTTGCGCATCCACGTAAACTCTCATATTCAATTTATTGTTAAAGAGTTTTTTAGGGAATGTATACCCCAAAGTGACATTTTTCAACCGGATAAAAGAAGCGTCTTCAATCAAATAATCACTGTTTCCCTGATAAGGGTTAGGCGCAATACCCGGATATGAATTACTCGGTTTTGTAGAAAGAAAAAGCTTACTGACATCAGTCATCATATTGCAGTCGCTGGACGGTAAACGTTGGGCATCCAGCAAATATTTATTTTTGTTTGAATTCATCAAAACACGGTCACCCATACCATAGAAAAATATATTTAGGTCGAAGCCCTTATACTCGAATGTATTGCCAAATCCGAATGTGAAACCAGGATCAGTACTTCCCAGAAATACAATATCGGCATCGTTTATCTTACCGTCAGGCTTTCCTGTCAATTGATGATTTTCATCAAAACCATTCACATCTTTGTAAATTAGGTTGCCCGGCAGTTCGCCTTCCATATGAGGGACATCTTGCCCTACTTGTACGATTCCTTCCGTCTGGTATCCATAAAGCGAACGGATAGGGTCGTGTACGCCCTGCCAGGGATTAAGCACTACATCCGGATTACGCTTCCGCCAACGGTCTGTGTAAGTAGAAATATTAAAATCGGTTTTCCATTTAAACTTTCCGTCAAGATTGACCGTATGCAGTTCAAATTCGAAGCCGCTCAGTTGTGTTGATCCTATATTATCGGCTACTGTTCTTAGTTCACTGTAAATAGGAAGAGTTCTATAAGCCAATAAGTCACTTACCACTTTATTATAATATTCTATAGAACCGGAGATTCTATTTTGCAAGAATCCATAATCCAACCCAATATTAAATTCGGTAGTCGTCTCCCATTTCAGTTTGCTGTTTGGCAACTGAGTTTTATTGGCAGGAACAACGATTGCATCTCCAAACATGTAAGGAAATTCCGTCGGTCCGTAATATGCGTATGCCCTGTCACCTATTCCGCTGTTACCAGTTTGTCCGAAAGAAGTCCTTAGTTTCAGATTACTGATAAAATCAAGCGGTTGCATAAAATCTTCCTGTATCACACGCCATGCAAGAGCTATCGAAGGAAAGAAACCCCATTTATTTCCGGAGCCGAAATTGGACGAACCGTCACGGCGTAATGTTAATCCTGCAATATACTTCTCATTATAATTGTAAGACATACGTGCAAAATATGAAGCCAACGTATTTCGCGATTTATATGATTTTACAGTCGGTGTACCCTCTGCGGCACCCAAGTTATTACTTCCAAACGCATCGGTAAATATATTCGAAGCCAAAGCGCTGAAGCCGTCATAACCGAATTCCTGATATTCGTATCCGACCAGAACCCCCAAGCTATGTTTTTTATTAAACACAACATTATAGTTTGCTGTCAAATTGAATAAAAGGTCCATATTATTTTTAATTTCTTTAGTTGCTTTTCCATTCGCAGCCGCCCCGTGCAGGAAAGTAGTGGGCAGATAACTACTGCGCAAACCCGATTTATTATCGATTCCTACATTCGTCTTAAATGTCAGATTCTTGATCGGACTGTATTCTGCATAAGCGTTAGCCAACAGACGTTTCTGAATCGTATTATCATCTATCTCGCGATACGACACCGGATTAGGAAGAGTGGCGTCTTTCGGATTAATATAATAACTTCCTGTTGCGTCATATATCGGTGCGACCGGACTCATCTGCAAAGCTGCCACCAACACTCCGGATGCCTGCCATTGAGCCTCACCCAGTTGTACATTACCATTATCGATATACGAACCGGTTGCCGAAACTCCAACCTTCAGATTATCAGTAATTTTATGATCCAGATTCAGGCGGGCTGTAAAGCGTTCAAATTCCGAATTTACTACCAGACCTTTTTGATTAAAATAATTCGCTGAAATCAAAAAGTTAGTTTTATTGCTTCCGCCGGATATTGAAAGATTAACGTCATGAACATTTCCTAACCGAGTCACTTCGTCCCACCAATCAGTTCCTTTTCCAGCTTCCGCTATCTCCTTCGCCTTATAAAGAGGCTTGTATCCTGAGAAATTCTGTTCCAACGGACCATAAGGATACATATTGGATGAAATCAGATATTGTTCCTTACCTAAAATATTGGAATATTCCATGAATCCTTTGGCATCAAGCATATCAAAATAGCGTCCTACCTGCTGGACAGAGCCTGTATATGAAAAATCGACATTCGTACGTCCTTCCCTGCCTCTTTTAGTCGTTATCAATACTACACCATTTGCAGCCCTGGCTCCATAGATGGCAGTTGACGCCGCATCTTTCAAGATTTCAATTGATTCAATATCATTCGGATTTATCGAGTTCAGCGGATCTCTTTTACCGACACTATAATCTCCCTCTGTAGGTTCTACACTACTGTTATTTACCGGAAAACCGTCAATCACATACAATGGTTCGTTCCCGGCTTTATCAGACCCCGCTCCTCTGATAACAATGCTGACACCCCCCCCAGGTTGGGCACTAGTCTGAAGTACTTGTACACCCGAAGCTTTACCGGATAACATATTATTTACAGAAACATTGGCAGCTTTAGGCAAATCTTTGGCTTTCACGCTTGTGATAGAACCGGTAATACTACTTTTTTTAGCCACACCATATCCGATAGCCACCACTTCATCCAAAACAACCGACTCTTCAGCCAAAGTAACCGTCAACTGGCTTTTGCCACCTACCGCCACTTCTTGTTTTTTAAAGCCTATAAATGAAAATATTAATGTTTCATTGGGAGTATTCAGATCTATCGAGAAATTACCGTCAAGATCAGTAATCACTCCTCCTTTCGAGTCGCTTTTCGGAATGACATTCACTCCGGGAACAGGCTCTCCAGAAGTATCCACAACAACTCCTTTCACCTTCTTCGTCCCTTTCGATTGGGTTGGCTGTGCGGCAGTATAAAGAACTATGCTACTTTCATCCATCCGATACTTCACATTTGTTCCCAGAAACAATTTATCAAGTACGGCATTAATCGTTGCATTCTTTATTTTCAGGGTTACCTTTCGCTCCACATTAACCAGCCCCTCATTATAAAAGAACTTATAATCACTTTGGCTTTCTATTTTCTGCAAAATCTCTTTGACCGGTTTATCCACTTCATTAATGGTTAGCTTGCCGCCTTTAACTTGCACGCCCGCCACAGCCACCAAATTAAAAACCAAACTGAACACTAACAAAGAAAACACCTTTCTTAATCGTTGTACATTTCTAGTGTTAATAGACCTGTTACAAATGTGCTTTTGTTTTTCTTTCATGATATATTTTAAAGATTAATTATGTTTGTATCCCCCCCCTCAAGGCCTTTTCTGAAGAGAATTAAAATTATTTCCGCGCTCTGTTCCATACTTTAATCACTCTCTTTTCATCACTCTTTTCCGGTGATGATTCAAAAGTAACCGGAGTAGTCAGTTCTATGAATTCCAATACCTTATCCAAACTCTTATTAACAAAAGTTCCGGTATAAACATGCTTGCCATCCAACTTTCCTTCTATCTCAAAATCAACATTATAACGGCGTCCCAGTTGCTCCAGGACATTTGGCAAAGGCTCGCTTCTGAAAATCAACTTGCCCTCTCTCCATGCGACATACCGGTCAATTCCGCTATTTTCCTGTTGGGTTATCTTGTTTTCAATACAGTTATATTTTACCGTTTGCCCCGGAAACATACTTATCAATTTATGCCTTCCACCCGACGTTTCTTTCAACAAATTCACTTTTCCTTCAAGTAACGAGGTTACTACTTCCCCCGACTCCATTTTCAAAACGTTGAATGATGTACCTACCGCTTGTATTTCGATAGTATTGCATTTCACAATAAACGGCATTTTCTTGTTAGTTTTTATTTTGAAAAAAGCCTCACCATCCAATTCAACAACACGTTCATCTCCGCTAAAAACCAACGGATATTTCAGTTTGCTACGCCCGTTCAACTCAACAACCGTGCTGTCCGGCAACATTATTTTGGATATTAAACCATACGGAGTACGTACTTCATTCCATACAACTTCAGATTCCTGCGACGGCAACAAGTTTTGGTAAACAGAAAAAAGAATCAAAGGAATGATAAGAACCGCCGCCACTCTCTGCCAGACATTCAGAATCCGCTTCCATTTGAATTCGGAATCAATCCGTCGTTTGACAGCTGCCAATGCTCCGTTACTATTAATCTGCTCCATCACTTCCAGGCGTTTGCAATCACCGGCTATCTGCTCAATCTCCTTGAGAAACAAGTCATTTTCTTCAGACTGAGTTTTCCATTCGTTCAATTTCTCAATGTCTTCGTCGGACAGCTCGCCATTAACGAATCTGCCTAGTAGTTCATCTTGTATTTCATCCATTTCTTTCATTCCGATATGTTTTTTTAACTCGTAATCATAATAAGGACGTGGCGGAATAAAAAAATACGTGCTCTCCACGCATCTTTTTATTTCACTTTTTTATAATAAGCTGTATATGTGGCAAATAGATAGATATTTTCTTATCGTTTACTCCAGTCAGGTTAGCAATAAGGCAATAAGGGTTGCCGGCAAATAGGGTTTCAATTCCTTCCGCAAAAGCTTATAAGCCTTGCCTATATGTCCTTCAACGGTTCTGACGGACACCCCTTCAAGTTCTGCTATTTCGGCAGGTTTCATATGTTTAAAGCGGTTCATTATAAATATCTTCCGACACTTATCCGGCAATTTTCCAATAGCCATATTTATAAGTTCCCGCAAATCACTTTCGGCAAGATGATCTCTGTCGTTGAAACCCTCTTCACTGTCAAGCAACAGCATTTCTTTTGCTTTTTCTTCCACCTTTTCGTGCCGGAAATAATCGTAACACTTATTTTTTATAGAAATAAAAAAGTAATTTTTTAATGATTCGGTGATGGAAAGTGAATTTCGATTTATCCATAGTTTGATAAAAAAATCCTGAACGATATCTTCGGCAGCCGCATTATCTATCCCTTGTTTGATTACATAAGCCACCAGCACCGAATAATAGTGCAGAAATATATAGTCGAAAATTTTAGAATTTCCTTCGACTAAGCCTTGAATCAATATTTTATCTTCTAGATTCGAATGCATTTTTCAAATTATGATAAATAAGTATCAGAGTCTATATATATATGTTATTCCATCTATTAATAATTCTAAGGTCTGCCGCAAAAATAATGATTAACTGGATATATATTGCATTAATCCCCCAAAATATTCGTCTTATACATATTATAAAATCAGAAATAATATTTCCCCTTAGTTTTTTGTATAACAAAATATTAAAATCTATTTTATCTAGCAATAAGCATTCGCCTTTACTTCCACTTTTGTAACCTTCTCCAGTTCCGCCTTCAACATTTTCACTTCATTCGCAGTCGGTTCGGGAAGGATAATATCATACCGTGAGTTACGACCGATATTCACCTGCTGTGGCGAACACATACCGACCAGTTCCACCAATTCTCTCAAATCGAATTTCATTAGAGGTTCACAAGTTACGTAGGTTGGGATGCCATGACTAGCAATTTCTCGCATAGCAACCGCACGTTCCTGAGGTACCGGAGCATTCCTCATTATATCCGGATAAAAACAGTTCGTCTCAATGGTAGTGCAAAGGACGGACTTCTTTGACTGGAAAAGATACCTGTTATCAAAATCGTCACAATAGTCCAGCACCTGTTCAATCCATTCTGATGGGACATTAGCCGCCCATTCATCTGTACTGCTGCCTACAAAAATAAAGTTGCCTTCACCCAGATTCACTTTCAATTCCTTCAGCTCCAGACGCAAGGGAGGAAGAGGACGGTTACGTTTCATAAAACAATACGTACAGGAGTGCTCACACATTATGCTTTTTAAAGAAAACACTCATTTCAATACATTCATTGGATTCTAGTAACGCACTTTTATTGTACTCTTATTTAATTGTGTTATTAAAATAATTATATTTGTCACGAGTTCTTTGAGACTGGTGAAGAACCGTAGTAAATAACAAAGAAAGTAAGTCCTTGATAATCATATATGGATGAAATTTTACGTGTTTATTTTCAGATAACCACGCTTTACCTATTGACTTTCTCGTTTTTATTTCGTATATTTGGGGAAATTAAAAACAGAAAAGTAATCATGAAATATATAAGTATTATTACATAGGTTCAATAGGTGAATGTGCAAAATTGCATATGAGGATAACGAATGGGCAAGAAACTGTGAAGGTTCTTGCCCATTTTTGTTGCAATAATTCGATTTGAGTAACTGAAAGTGCCTAAAAATAGTTTTTAATAAACTTGGGAACCGTTTATAATAAACTATTTCATTATTTATTAAAAACTCGAAGCGGGTTTATGCAATATCGGTGATAAAGTGTAAAGAAGAAATATCGTGAGGATTTGCCGATTTTTAGTTTTTTCCTTATTTGGTAAGATTTGTTTATACAATGAACCCTTTGCGTTTATTGGTATTTTATTTGACAGTGACCGGGTGCTTCGGCAGGAAGTGACTATTTATAGTTTTGTTTAGTCGAGATTCTGTCTGAAATATATTCATAAGAGTCGGTATATATTTTCGTGATTCCCTGTATCTTTGCGGCATTATTAAAAGTATAAGTATGAAACTGACGCACGGATACTATCATCTGATTGCCATACTGACGGTTGCTATCTGGGGGCTGACCTTTATTGCAACGAAAGTATTGATTAATCACGGACTCACTCCTCAGGAAATTTTCTTTTATCGCTTTTTGATAGCCTATATAGGTATTTGGGCGATTTCTCCAAAACACTTGTTTGCCGATAATTTGAAAGATGAGCTTTGGTTGGTGGCGGGAGGCGTATTCGGCGGATCGCTTTATTTCTTCACAGAAAATACAGCTTTGGGGATTACCCAAGCCTCCAATGTTGCTTTCATCATTTGCACGGCTCCTCTGCTGACTACGATTCTTTCCCTGCTCTTTTATAAGAGTGAGAAGGCTACGAAAGGGCTGATTTATGGTTCGCTGTTGGCCCTGATTGGCGTAGGGCTGGTCGTCTTTAACGGAAGTGTGGTGTTGAAGCTCTCTCCTGTGGGTGATTTGCTCACTTTGCTTGCGGCTCTGTCATGGGCTTTTTATAGTCTGGTAATAAAGCGGATGACGGGACGTTATCCCACGGTATTTATTACCCGTAAGATATTTTTCTATGGGGTATTGACTATTCTTCCCGCTTTTCTTCTTCATCCGCTGCAACCGGATTTTGATGTGCTTCTGCAACCGCTCGTATTGTCCAATCTCTTGTTCCTGGCAGTCCTGGCTTCTTTGATCTGCTATATTCTTTGGAATGTGGTTTTGAAACAGCTGGGAACGATGCGGGCCTCCAATTATATCTATTTGAATCCGTTGGTGATGATGGTGGCTTCGGTGCTCATTCTCCACGAACAAATCACATGGATTACGTTAATGGGGGCGGCTTGCATCATATTAGGGGTTTATCTGGCGGAAAAGAAGTAGGATCATTCCATCTTTTATTTGCCGGGAAACTTAGAACAAATATTGATATTGTGTACCCAAGAACTTCCGGATTTGTTTCAGCGCTTTCGTGATTTGTGCCTCTACTGTCTTGACAGATATATCCATTGACTCCGCGATTTCCTGGTTTGTCAGGTTCTTCGTGCGGCTTTGCAGAAATACCTCACGACATTTTTCGGGAAGTGACAGGATAGCCTTCTGAATTAAATTATTCAGTTCTTCTGTTTCCAGTGAATCGGTGATGCTTACTTGCGGAGTGTCCTGTCCGTTGATATCGTCCAGTGAGACAGTAGCCTTTCTGTCCCGTATAGCGTTCAGACACCTGTTTTTGGCAGCCTGAAAAAGATAAGCTTTGAAAGTAAGCCTGATTTCAAGTTTTTTTCTGTTTTCCCATACGGACGCAAAGATGTCACTTGGCGACTACAATCATCGGTAAAGTTGTAGACGAGAACGGAGAGCCCATTATCGGAGCTAACGTTTTGGTAGCCGGCACAACGACCGGTGTGATTACCGATATTGACGGTAACTACAAACTGGAAGCGCCTTTCGGATCTTCGCTTCAGATCTCGTATATCGGTTATACGACTCAGACGGTGAAAGCCGGGCAGAAGTCTATCATCAAAATGAAGGAAGACTCCAAGACACTGGAGGAGGTCGTAGTGGTAGGTTACGGTGTAATGAAGAAGAAAGACCTGACCGGAGCCGTGGCATCCTTGAAAGCCAGCGACCTTGAAAAAGAACAACCGAAAACTGTTCAGGATATGCTCCGCACGGGTGTGGCCGGACTTTCGGTAGGTATCGAAACCGACACGAAGGGTAACACCAGCATGATGGTGCGTGGTAAAAACAACCTGCGTGCAACGAGTACGGATAAATCTTCCCTTGAACCTCTGATTGTATTGGACGGAGTAATCTATTCGGGACAGATGACCGACATCAATCCTAACGACATTGAGCAGATAGACGTATTGAAAGACGCCAGTTCCACAGCCGTTTATGGTGCGAAGGCAGCCAATGGCGTTGTGCTGATTACTACCAAGAAAGGAACAAGTTCAACGAAACCGATTATCAATTTCAGTGGTACATGGGGACTTTCAATGGTGAACTCTTTGCCGGAAGTATACGAAGGAGAGGATTTCATCAATTTCCGCCGGGATGTGGAAGTTAGCAAGAATCCTTCAAAAGCAGCTACCGGATATTTCGACAATCCGGCACACATGTCCAATGCTGACTTGGCAAACTGGATGGGAAACGATAAAGGCGACCCGACAAGTATCTGGCTGACACGTCTCGAATTTACCAATACGGAGGTCAACAACTATTTGGCCGGACGTCTTGTAGACTGGCGCGATGTCATTTATCAGGATGTAGCGTTACGTCAGGATTACACGGTCAGCGTGGCAGGAAAGAAAGACGAAATGTCTTATTATTCATCTATCAACTACCTGAAAAACGAGAGTAACGTGCGTGGCGGAGGATACAGTGCTATCCGTGCACGTATCAACCTGGAGAATAAGATACAGAGCTTCCTTACTTACGGTGTGAACGCACAGTTTACTTCACGTGATGAGGGATATATCAGTAGTTCATCCGGCAATTACACTACTCTTTCACCTTTCGGAAGCCTTTACGAAGACGATGGAGTGACTTTGAAACAATACCCTACCGGTAACAATAACCAGAGCAACCCGTTGCTTGCTCCGGCTTTCCAGAATAAACGCAATGACATCGAGAACTTGAATGCAGCTCTTTATCTGAAAATCACCCTCCCTTTGGGCTTTTCTATCCAGACTACTTATTCTCCGCGTTTTGAATGGACAAACTATCTTTTCCATAAGGCAGCCGCTTCTCCCGACTCCGGTTCGCAGAACGGCCGTGTGGAACGTACGCATACGAAGGATTTCTATTGGCAATGGGATAATATGCTGAAGTGGAACAAGACATTCGGCAAGCACGCTTTTGACTTTACTTTCCTTGCCAACTGGGAGAAGTTCCAGCGTTGGCATGATGAAATGACGAATGAAAACTTCCTGCCTACCGACGAACTGGGTTATGGAGGTATCGGTTTCGGTACCAGCCCTAACGTATCCAGTGATGATGTCTACCGTACAGGAGACGCCTTTATGGGACGTCTGCACTATGTATACGACCAGCGTTACCTGATTACCGCCACTGTACGTCGTGACGGATATTCGGCTTTCGGGCTTGCCAACCCGCGTGCCACTTTTCCGGCTATCGCATTGGGTTGGGTGTTCTCTGAAGAGAAATTCCTGCACCGTCCGGATTGGTTCGAATATGGTAAACTGCGTCTCTCATGGGGTAAGAACGGTAACCGTGCCGTAGGTACTTATGCTGCATTCATGCAGTTGGCCCCGCGCAAATACATTTATGTGGATCCGGCAACCGGCAGTCTGGTGACCGCCAACACTTTCTATGCTTCTACTATGGCTAACCCCAACCTGAAATGGGAATCAACGACTTCATGGAATATCGGTACGGACCTGACTTTCCTGAAAGGCAGACTGAGCGCGAACCTGGATGTATATAAGAAGATTACGACCGACCTGCTTGTCAGCCGTGAGTTGCCCAGCCTGATCGGTTACAGCTCCGTGATGTCTAATATCGGTGAGGTACAGAATACCGGTGTCGAGCTTTCACTGAACTCTACCAACATCAGAATGGATAAGCTTACATGGCGTACTTCTTTCAGCCTGGCTTATAACAAGAACAAGATAACTCACCTGTACGGAATCATGGAAGATGTGAAAGATGCGGACGGTAACGTTATCGGCCAACGTGAAGCGGACGATATCAAGAACAAGCGTTTCATCGGACACGATATTGATGAAATCTGGGATTACAAGGTAGTGGGAATCTGGCAGGAAGAAGAACGTGAAGAAGCTGCCAAATACGGTCAGCAGCCGGGTGACGTTCATCTGCTGGATAAAGACATGAACTACAAATATGACAATACGGATAAGGAATTCCAGGGAACTACGATGCCGCGTCTGCGTTGGAGTATGCGTAATGATTTCACGTTGTTCAAGAACTTCAATATCTCGTTCAATATGTACTCCTATATCGGACATAAAAAGACATTGGGACGTTTTACCAACGACAATGCTTTGCTGAACGTGACGAACCAGATTAAACGTGACTACTGGACGCCGGAAAACCGTAACAATGAATATCCGCGTCTGGCCAACAAGAAGCCTGCCGGCGTTTCGTATGCCATTTACAAGAACGCTTCTTTCCTGCGTTTTGATAATATCTCAATCGGATATACTTTCCCGAAGAAGCTGATAGAGCCGCTGCGGATTCAGAACCTGAACGTCAATGCTACGATGAAGAATGCAGGTTATATCTCCGGTTGGCCCGGTTACGACCCGGAAAACAGTGATGCAAATACCCCGAGAGTAATTTATTTTGGTATTAACTTGACTTTATAATATCTACAGACTGATGAAACTAAATAATAAGAAAACAGGCATTGCCTGCATGATTGGAGTAGCTGTATTAGCAAGTAGTTGTTCGGATTGGCTGGACCCGAAGCCACTTTCATTCTATACGCCGGAGATCTCTTTTGCGGATTACAACGGCCTGAAGACCGGAACGGATATGTTGAACCGTGACGTCCGTTACTTTGATTTTTATCCCACATCGGGTTCTGCCGACCCTTGTATCCTTTCCGAATATTTCTTTTCGGATATAAGTGTCAACGGACGTACTGACGCGGCAAACTCTCCACAGGATCTTGTTCGACAGATTACTCCCAGTGCTTCTCTGACAGGAAATGCAAGTCAGATTAATAACTATTGGACCTATCTGTATAAAGGTATTAAAGACGCCAATACATTGCTGACCCGTTCGGAAACGGCAGAGTTTGACAATGAAGACCAACGTAAGGAAATTGAAGGATTGGCATGTTTCCATCGTGCTTATCGTTATTACCGTCTGGTGAATCAGTATGGGGATATACCGTTCATCACAGAAGAAATCACCGGGCCACGTTATGATTTTTATTCAACGAAGCGTGAAGCAATCTTGCGGTATCTGAAAAACGATTTGGACCGTACGGCTCCTTATCTGAAAAACAACGTTTATATCGGTATGGTGACTCAGGCTGCGGCTTATCACTTACTGACAAAGATCAATCTTGCATTGGGCGAATTTGACGATGCAATCGAATCAGCCAATAACGTCATTAATGACGGAGTGCACTATCTAATGACAGAGCGTTTCGGTGTTGACAAGAATGACGCTACCAAGAATGTGATTTGGGACTTGCATCAGTCTGAGAATAAATCCTTGCCTGAAAACAAAGAAGTACTTTACATGGTGCTCGACCGTTATGATGCCGGTGAGGATATTCGTTCGGCAGCCGGACTGGAAATCAAACGGCAGGTGCTTCCCTGGTTTGCAAAAGACGGCGAGATTAAAACTCCCGACGGCAAAAACGGATTTACCGATAACGATGCAAAGAAAAATCCCTATCTTGAGCAATATGGTCGTGGAGTATGTACAGCACGTTCTACCTGGTATCATACGCACATGATCTGGACACTGGATGACACAGATCTTCGTCATGCTCCGGGCAACTGGATAGAAATGACCGACCTGACCTACAATAATCCTGAGCTCAAAGGTACGGAATGGTACGGACAACCGGTTCGCTTTAAAGACGATAAAGGAAACATCCTGGTAAACGATACAATTCGTGACTGGGTGGGGTGGCCGCATTATAAGACCAACGTTGCCGACCAGAAAGATAAATGGTGGCGCGGTGGTTGGGCCGACTGGTATATTTTCCGTATTGCCGAAACGTATCTGTTACGTGCTGAGGCATACATTTGGAAGGGTGATGCAACCAGCCTCCAGAAAGCTGCCGATGACGTGAACAAGGTACGCCGCAGAGCGGGAGCCGATGAACTTGATGCTGACCAGATGACTATCCGTACGATTCTGGACGAACGTGCCCGCGAACTGTATTACGAAGAACCGCGTAAGACGGAGTTGACCCGTATCGCATTTATCTATGCTAAAACCGGCAAGGCGGACGATAAGGGACGTACCTACCGTATGGATAATTTCTCCGAGAAAAACTTCTTCTACGACCACATTATGGATGTAACGGATTTCTATAACAAAGGGGTGAAAACGCCGATTGGAAATGAATATACCATTGCTCCCCACAATGTATTGTGGCCGATTGCATTGAATGCTATTTCGACAAATGTGCAGGGACATATCAATCAGACACCGGGATATGCCGGTTCGGAAAACAATATTGAGCCGTTGGACATTGACTTCAGCAAGTAACGTTTTCTTAATGGTATAACGTACCATTAACTTCCTGTTTATTGGGCATATATATCCACCACGCTGGGCATATATGCCCAATATGTTGAATCTATATATCCACCATGGTGGATATATATTTCCAATAAATCCCTCAATTATATCCGATATTTGGCGTATATTTGTACTTTGTCGGGTATTGGAACCAAAAAACTACCGAACTTTCATAATTTTTTAAACGATAAACGAATGAATCTAAGAACAAAAATCGGGGTCGTAGCAGTGCTGCTGTCTACCCTCACCGTGCAAGCACAAAACATTCCTTTCCGTAAAGCGGAAATAAAAGAAACGATGAAGAAAGTTGCCGACTGGCAAATAGCTAACCCCAACAAGGGCGCCGAACATGGTGACCTGAGCTGGACAAACGCCGTACTATATGTCGGTATGCTCGACTGGGCGGAATTGGCGGAACGTGAAGACGGTAACAAGGATTATTTTAAATGGCTCACCCGTATCGGAAGCCGTAACGGCTGGCAGCCGGACAAGCGGATGTATCATGCCGACGACATCGCTGTTTCACAACTCTTTATCGACCTTTACCGGAAATATAAGAACAAATATATGCTCAATCCTACCATTGCCCGCACGGATTGGGTGATGAAGAACCCGCCGACGGACGATTTCAAGCTGGATTATCGCAAACCTGAGACACTGGAACGCTGGACTTGGTGTGACGCCCTCTTTATGGCTCCTCCGGTCTACACTAAATTATACGTCCTGACGGGTGATAAAAAGTATATCAAATTCATGAACCGCGAATACAAAGCTACGTATGACCACCTTTTCGACAAGGAAGAGAATCTTTTCTATCGCGACTGGCGGTATTTTGACCAACGCGAGGCCAACGGCCGGAAGGTTTTCTGGGGACGCGGCAACGGCTGGGTGCTCGGCGGGCTGGCGGAGATATTGAAAGAACTGCCTGCAAAGGACAAGAACCGGAAGTTTTACGAAGAACTGTTCGTGAAGCTCTGTACCCGTGTCGCTAAATTGCAGAATGCGGACGGATTCTGGCATGCAAGTCTGCTCGATCCGGCTTCTTACCCGTCACCCGAAACAAGCTGTACCACGTTTATTGTCTATGCTTTGGCTTACGGAATCAACGAGGGACTGCTGGACAAGGATACTTTCCTTCCTATACTGGTAAAAGGCTGGAATGCACAGGTTTCTGCTGTCGATGCAGACGGTAAATTAGGTTATGTACAGCCTATCGGGGCCGATCCGAAGAAGGTGACGCGGAATATGACTGAAGTATATGGCGTGGGTGCTTTTTTAATGGGCGGATGTGAGATTTATAAAATGGCCAGATAAACAAGAACTCATAATCTAATGGTAAAAAATATGATTGTATTTCTGCTCCTGTTACTGGGAGCAGTTATGAATGATACGTCCGCACGTGATGTCATTTCTTTCAATACCGGCTGGCAATTTAAGAAAGGGCCGTTTTCTACGGACCCTATGCGTGCTTCCGCACAATGGGACGGCAAGTGGGAGGAAGTGACAATTCCCCATACCTGGAATGCGAAAGATATGCAAGTGAAAGCTGATGCATTCTACGAAGGTGTAGGTTATTACAGAAAGAAACAGTTTTTCGGAAATGAGTTGGCGGGTAAACGTGTATTCTTGCGTTTTGAAGGAGTAGGGGCTTGTACAGAAGTCTATGTCAACGGAAAGTTGGTGGGAACGCATAAAGGCGGGTATAGTGCCTTCGCTTTCGAGATAGGCACTGCCTTGAAACTGGGGGCTGAGAACGAGATTATCGTGAAGGCTGACAATACGGCCCGTCCCGATGTGATTCCTGTCAATCACAGTTTGTTTGGGGTGTATGGCGGTATTTACCGTTCCGTATGGTTGATTACTACGGAGCAGAATAATATCACAGTGACCGATTGCGCCTCTCCCGGTGTGTACATCACTCAGAAGAATGTATCAAGACGTTCGGCGGATATAACTGTTAAAGTAAAGCTGGATAATGGTAGTCTGGCTCCTGCGCAGCTTGTTCTGGAGAACAGTATTTATACGCAGGAAGGGAAAAAGGTGGTTTCCCAACGTCTGCCGCTTGAGTTGACTCCGCAAGGAACACAAAGCTATGTATCAACATTCAAACTAAAGAATCCTCATCTCTGGCAAGGTAGGGAGGACCCTTATCTTTACAAAGTAGTCTCCCGTCTGTTGGCAAATGGTGAGGTGATTGACGAGGTCACGCAGCCTTTGGGTGTTCGTCATTACGAAATTGTTGCCGGAAAAGGTTTCTATCTTAATGGAGAGAAATATCCGATGTATGGTGTTACCCGTCATCAGGACTGGTGGGGCCTGGGGAGTGCGCTGACCAACCGTGAACATGATTTTGACCTGGCTCAAATTATGGATGTCGGTGCCACGACCGTGCGTTTTGCTCATTATCAGCAGTCGGAATATCTTTATTCGCGTTGTGATACATTGGGCTTGATTATCTGGGCGGAAATCCCCTTTGTCAACCGGGTGACAGGCTACGAATCGGAGAATGCGCAGACACAACTCCGCGAACTGATTCGTCAGAGTTTCAATCATCCCTCCATTTATGTGTGGGGGTTGCACAATGAGGTTTATCAGCCTCACGAATACACAGCGTCATTGACTCAATCTCTTCACGATCTGGCGAAGACGGAAGATCCTGACCGCTACACGGTTGCCGTGAACGGTTACGGTCACGCCAATCATCCGGTGAATCAGAATACAGATATACAAGGCATGAACCGTTATTTCGGCTGGTACGAAAAGAAAGTGCAGGACATCAAACCGTGGGTGGAAGGACTCGAAAAAGACTATCCCTGGCAGAAATTGATGTTGACCGAATATGGAGCCGATGCCAACCTTGACCATCAGACGGAGTATTTGGGCGATGCGTTGAACTGGGGAAAGCCTTATTATCCGGAAACTTTCCAGACCAAGACGCATGAATATCAGTGGAGTGTGATAGCTGAGCATCCCTATATTATTGCTTCTTATCTATGGAACATGTTCGACTTTGCCGTGCCTATGTGGAGCCGTGGCGGTGTGCCTGCCCGGAACCTGAAAGGGCTGATGACCTTTGACCGGAAAATAAAAAAGGACTCTTACTACTGGTATAAAGCGAACTGGAGCAAGTCTCCCGTACTCTATCTGACGCAACGACGTAACACGGACCGCGAACGGAAGCAGACTTCCGTCACTGTTTATTCAAATATCGGAACTCCCAAAGTTTACTTGAACGGCAAAGAACTGACAGGCATTCGTAAGGGATATACGGATGTACATTATATCTTCGACCAGGTGACACTTGAAAAAGGAAAAAACAAAATCAAGGCTGTTGCGGTATATAATGGAAAAGAATACGTTGACGAGATCGAATGGGATTATCAGAGTGAAAAGAAACGTGATGCGGATGCGCACGAAAACAAAAATGAACATGCCGGGTGGTAAAACCCGGCTTATGGACATAAAAAAAGGAGCAACGCCTTGCTCCAACCTTTGTTAACCTTAAATCTAATACTATGAAAAACACATTGTAAAGATACGGACTCTTAGGAAATTAGCAAATTATCCAAGTAAAATACTATGTTTTATAACACGTTTTAATAGTTTTCTCCTGTTTGTTAAGAAAAACGCCGTTCTTTTTTAAAGGTATGCAACACTAATTTTGATAATTGAATCGGTGGATTCCGTTGATTCTCTGCCGAAAAACCGTTATCTTTGTTCCGATAATCACAGTATATACTCAATAAAAAAAGAAAAGGAGAGAACCGTGAACGAAGAAGAAATCGTGCTCACCCCCATGATGAAACAGTTTCTGGATTTGAAGGCGAAACATCCGGATGCGGTAATGCTGTTTCGTTGCGGTGACTTTTATGAAACATACTCTACGGACGCCATTGTTGCAGCCGAAATATTAGGAATCACACTGACAAAACGTGCTAACGGAAAAGGAAAGACGATTGAAATGGCGGGATTTCCTCATCATGCGCTCGATACTTATCTTCCGAAATTGGTTCGTGCCGGAAAACGGGTGGCTATCTGCGACCAGTTGGAAGACCCGAAAATGACCAAGAAACTGGTGAAGCGCGGCATTACCGAATTGGTGACTCCCGGTGTCTCTATCAATGATAATATATTAAACTATAAGGAAAACAACTTCCTGGCCGCCGTACATTTCGGAAAGGCTTCCTGCGGGGTTGCTTTCCTCGACATATCTACCGGTGAATTTCTGACTGCCGAAGGACCTTTCGACTATATAGACAAACTGCTGAATAACTTCGGCCCGAAAGAAATTCTTTTTGAACGTGGCAAGCGCCTTATGTTTGAAGGCAATTTCGGTAGTAAATTCTTCACTTTCGAACTGGACGACTGGGTGTTTACGGAAACTACTGCCCGCGAAAAACTTCTGAAGCATTTTGAAACAAAGAATCTGAAAGGATTCGGAGTAGAGCATTTGAAAAACGGTATTATTGCTTCGGGGGCTATTCTTCAATACCTGACAATGACACAGCATACTCAAATCGGGCATATTACTTCATTGGCTCGTATTGAGGAGGATAAATATGTCCGGCTGGATAAATTCACGGTGCGCAGCCTCGAATTGATTGGCAGCATGAACGATGGCGGAAGCAGTCTGCTCAATGTGATTGACAGGACGATCAGCCCAATGGGAGCACGTCTGTTGAAACGTTGGATAGTTTTTCCATTGAAGGACGAGAAACCGATCAATGAGCGTCTGAATGTGGTGGAGTATTTCTTCCGTCAACCGGACTTTAAGGAGTTGATCGAAGAACAGTTGCATCTTGTCGGTGATTTGGAGCGTATCATCTCCAAAGTGGCTGTGGGACGTGTGTCACCGCGTGAAGTGGTTCAGCTGAAAGTGGCTTTGCAGGCTATCGAACCGATCAAACAGGCTTGTCTTGAAGCGGATAATGCAAGTCTGAACCGTATTGGTGAGCGGTTGAATCTTTGTGTTTCTATTCGTGACCGGATTGCCCGGGAAATTAATAATGATCCTCCTTTGTTGATAAATAAGGGCGGAGTGATTAAAGACGGTGTGAATGCGGATTTGGACGAATTGCGCCGGATTTCGTATTCGGGAAAAGACTATCTGCTTCAGATACAGCAGCGGGAAAGCGAAGAAACGGGTATTCCGAGTTTGAAAGTGGCTTATAATAATGTATTCGGCTATTATATCGAGGTTCGTAATGTTCATAAGGACAAGGTTCCTAAAGAGTGGATTCGCAAGCAGACGTTGGTAAATGCGGAACGTTATATCACACAGGAACTGAAAGAGTACGAAGAAAAAATTCTTGGTGCCGAAGATAAGATTCTTGTGCTGGAAACGCAGTTATATACGAATTTGGTACAGGCATTGACGGAGTTTATCCCCCAGATACAGGTTAACGCCAATCAGATTGCCCGGTTGGACTGTCTGTTGTCTTTCGCTAATGTGGCGCGTGAGAATAACTACATCCGTCCGGTTATTGAGGATAACGACGTATTGGATATTCGTCAGGGCCGTCACCCGGTAATTGAGAAACAGCTTCCGATAGGAGAGAAATATATTGCCAATAATGTGATGTTGGACAGCAGTACGCAGCAGATCATCATAATAACCGGTCCCAATATGGCGGGTAAGTCAGCGCTTTTGCGTCAGACGGCATTGATTACGCTGTTGGCTCAAATCGGTTCGTTTGTTCCTGCGGAGAGCGCCCATATCGGGCTGGTGGATAAAATATTCACTCGTGTGGGAGCAAGTGATAACATCTCCGTAGGTGAATCTACTTTTATGGTGGAGATGAACGAAGCGGCGGATATTCTGAACAATGTTTCTTCCCGAAGCTTGGTACTATTTGACGAGTTGGGGCGTGGTACCTCTACGTATGATGGCATCTCTATTGCCTGGGCGATTGTGGAATATATCCACGAACATCCGAAAGCCAAAGCACGTACTTTATTCGCCACGCATTACCACGAATTGAATGAAATGGAAAAATCTTTCAAGCGTATCAAGAACTATAATGTATCGGTGAAAGAGGTGGATAATAAGGTAATCTTCCTTCGTAAACTGGAACGTGGTGGTAGTGAGCACTCTTTCGGTATCCATGTAGCAAAAATGGCGGGTATGCCGAAAAGCATTGTGAAGCGTGCGAATGAGATTCTGAAGCAGCTTGAATCTGATAATCGCCAGCAGGGAATAGCAGGCAAGCCGTTGGCGGAAGTAAGCGAGAACCGTGGTGGTATGCAGTTAAGTTTCTTCCAGTTGGACGATCCGATACTCTGTCAGATTCGCGATGAAATATTAAATTTGGATGTAAATAATCTCACTCCTATTGAAGCGCTGAACAAGTTGAATGATATAAAGAAGATAGTCAGGGGAAAATAGCGGATTATTAACGTGTTCACAAATAGTATATAGAACGTTTTCTGAGGTCTGGAAAACGATTTGTAAGTATAAAAGGCGTTTCCTTTAAGTGATTGGAGGAAACGCCTTTCTAGTATGCAGTCGATTTTTATATATCAGGTTCAGGCTACTTTTTTCTTCCGGTCGTAGAAAAACATGAAGTAGATGCCGACTATAACGAATGGAATACTTAGCCATTGTCCCATGTTGAACATCATGTTGTTCTCGAAATCCTCTTGGTTCTCCTTCAAAAATTCGATGAAGAAACGGAAGACAAATATGTAGGTCAGGCAGAGCCCGAAGAAGAAGCCGCGATGCAGTTTCTTGCTGTAATTCTTATACAGGTAAATCATGATGAAGAACAAGATAAGATAAGCGATCGCTTCGTAGAGCTGTCCCGGATGACGGGGTTGCATATCTACCCGTTCGAAAATGAATGCCCAGGGCACATCAGACGGCTTGCCGATGATTTCGGAGTTCATCAGGTTGGCAAGACGGATACAGCAGGCGGTAATTGGAGTAGCTACGGCAATCATATCCAGCACGTCCATATAATGAAGTTTTGTTTTGCGGCAATAGAGCCACAGAGCAATAATCAGTCCAAGTGTCCCCCCGTGGCTGGCAAGTCCTTCATATCCTGTGAATTTCCAACCACCGGCAGGCAGGAATTTAATAGGTAACAGCATCTCTACAAACCCTTTACCGCTTGTCAGATACTGTCCCGGGTCGTAGAACAGGCAATGCCCCAGACGTGCTCCAATCAGAATACCGAAAAAACAATAGAAGAAGAGGGGGTCAAATTTCTTCTCATCTATTTTTTTATCGCGATACTGGTAGTGAACAATGACGTAAGCCAGAAAAATTCCTACTGCCCACAATAGCCCGTAGTAACGGATAGAAAGGCCGAACAGGTTAAATAGTTCGGGATTCGGATTCCAGTTGATAGATAATAATAAGGTATTCATATTGGATAACGGTTTACGGTTTGGTGAATTAGTGTTTAGTGAATTTTTCGGCTACCATCCGGTAAGTAGGAATATCAATCCCTTGTTCTTCCGCGGCGGTAATCATGTCGAATAACAATCCTTGTATCTCCGAATCATGTCCCCGTGCCAGGTCTTTCTGCATGGAAGCGGTACTTTCCGGGTCGAGTTTGTCGATGACTTTCAGATTATAGCTTATCGGGTCTTCGGGAAATTCTACACCCAGTTTACGTCCCAGTTCGGCACTCTCCGTGGAAAGTCCGATGAAGGTATCGCGCACCTTTCCCGGTTTCTGTACCTCGCCCATGGGGACGTCATAGTAAGCTCCGGTGACAGCCATTGCCGAGATGAACGACCATTTAATGAAGGTATCCCGGTTGATATCCGGAGAGATTTCCGCTTTGATTCCGCTCTCCTGAAGATCTTTCTGAACGGCTTCCAGTATTCCCGGGGCAACTTGTGTCCCTTTGTGGGCTCCGTACACCAGGCGGAAAATTTTTCCCATTTGAGTGATCTCTCCTGTACCGGATACGAATCCGACAATATAGATGCAACCGTCGAGTACCGTCACTCCCGGAACGAGACGTTGGATACGCGGTCCTGTTCCGTAAACATTCAGAATAGGAATGACGATTGTCTTGTCATGTGCCGCCCTCTTTATCAGTTCAGTAATCGAGTCGACAGAATATCCCTTGACGCAGACAAAGATTACGTCTGCCTTTCCATTGAATTCTTCTGCTGTTGTTGCCGGGATAGCAAGCGTGTGCTCTCCCTTCAAGTCCGATTTCAATTTCAAGCCGTTTGTCCGTATTGCCTGCAAATGAGCTCCGCGGGCAATACAAGTAACGTCTTTTCCGGCAAGCGACAGAAATCCTGCTATACTGCCTCCAACTCCTCCGGTTCCTGCAATGAGATACTTCATAATAATTACAATTTGCTGATTACAAATGCAAGGTTATCGCGATTATACGTTGAAACGGAAGTGCATGATGTCACCGTCCTGCACGACGTATTCTTTGCCTTCTACGCCCAGTTTTCCGGCTTCTTTCACTGCTGCTTCCGAACCGTACCGGATATAATCATCGTATTTTATCACTTCCGCACGGATGAATCCTTTTTCAAAATCGGTATGGATCACACCGGCACATTGCGGAGCTTTCCAACCTTTCTCGTAAGTCCAGGCACGCACTTCCTGTACGCCGGCAGTGAAGTAAGTTTCGAGATTCAGCAATTTATAGGCTGATTTGATAAGACGTGCTACGCCCGATTCCTCCAAGCCTACTTCGGCGAGGAACATCTGACGGTCTTCGTATGTTTCCAGCTCGGCGATGTCCGCTTCTGTCTTGGCTGCAACAACCAGTATTTCAGCATTCTCGTCTTTTACGGCTTCACGTACCATATCTACGTATTTGTTGCCGTTTACTGCACTTGCTTCGTCTACGTTGCAGACATACATTACCGGTTTGCTAGTCAACAGGAACAGTTCATGTGCAATCTTCTGTTCATCTTTTGTTTCAAAAGTAACGGTACGTGCCGATTTTCCTTGTTCCAACGCTTCTTTATATTGAACCAGTACATCGTAAGCCTGTTTGGCAGCTTTGTCGCCACCCGTTTGTGCTTGTTTCTGTACCTTTTGGATACGACTCTCGATCGTTTCCAAGTCTTTCAACTGAAGTTCATAGTCGATGATTTCTTTGTCGCGGACAGGATTTACACTTCCGTCTACGTGTGTCACGTTATCGTCGTCGAAGCAACGGAGTACATGGATAATAGCGTCTGTCTCACGGATATTGGCAAGGAACTTGTTTCCCAATCCTTCACCTTTACTTGCACCTTTTACCAGTCCGGCGATATCTACGATTTCTACGGTTGTAGGAACAATCCGTTGGGGATGTACCAATTCTGCCAGCGCATTCAGACGTTCATCGGGAACGGTAATTACACCTACATTGGGTTCAATAGTACAGAAAGGGAAATTTGCCGCCTGTGCTTTCGCATTCGACAAACAGTTGAAAAGTGTCGACTTACCCACGTTCGGTAGTCCAACAATACCACATTGCAATGCCATATTAATCTATTATTTCTATTATTATCAATAGGATACATATATATGAACAATGATTTGGAGGCAATACCCGGATAAAAAAGAGTGTTTGTTACCAAGTTGTTCATTTTTAGTCTGCAAAGATAATCATTTTTTGAGCTAATAAAGGAAACTTGGTATACTTTCTGTCTTTTCCCCTTATTCCGGCTTACTTTTAGTATGGAAAGTAAAGTCACAGAATAAGGGGATTTTAGTATTAATTATTCGTAAGGCGGCACTTCGGAAATACTACCATACCGGTGATATTCGAAAGAAATGCTTTGTTCCTTGAAGTAGCGAATAAGTTCGATGCGTCCCTGTTTCATAGGAGGCGCTGCCACAATATACATATTGGTTTCCGCGGCACGTTCATACATACATTTGGGGATATTCGGAGAACAAGTACGTACTCTTTCATAGTCCGGCATCACTTTCAGGAAGTCCTCCAGCGATTCCTTTCGAAGCGGCCAGCCATATTGGGTAAGTGCGGCAGTACGGTCATCCGAGGGGTCGAAGCTGATAGTGAGAGGTGTTCTACATAGTTCCGAGGCGTATGAGATCATATTGACCTCTCTATCTGTGTCTTCCGGAAAAAGACGTAGAATCATGCTTTTCAAAGGTAAGTAACGGAAGACATTCTGTTCTCCGTATAGCTTATTAACATCCCTCGGGTCCATAAATTCTTCCTCACAAGCGTCGAAATAACTGTCTATGTAATCAGTCTGGCTGTCCGGCTTGTCTGTAATTTCTACAAAACAGGTGCAATAATTGGGACCTCCCGCTTTGATACCGCCTCCGAAAGCAGACAGTTTCATTCCACCGAATGGCTGGCGGTTGACGATTGCTCCGGTGATTCCCCGGTTGATATACAGGTTGCCTGCTATTACGGAGTTTTTCCACAGCTTTTGTTCCTCTTCATCAAGACTCTGTAATCCCGAAGTTAACCCGTAATCCAGGCTATTGACTAACTTAATTCCTTCCTCAAGGTTCTCGATGCAGGCAACACTCAGCAGAGGGCCGAATAACTCGGTTCGGAAAGAGAAGTTTTCCGGTTTCACTCCCCATTTCACGGTCGGAGCCAGCATATATTCTTTCTCATCGATGAAACGGGGAGGAACCAGCCACGATTCTCCCGGTTCGAGGTTGAAGGCTTGCAGCAACTTGTCGTTCTTATTGGTAATCATCGGACCGACAATATTTCCGGGATTCCAGACACTGCCTACTTTCAGGCTCGTTGCCGCATCTTTCAGTTTGCTTTGGAAGTTCTTGTCTTCATAGACCGAACGTTCGACCAATAACAGAGAACAGGCGGAACATTTCTGGCCGGCATTACCGAAGGCGGAAGCGACGATGTTCATGATAGCATGGTCACGGTCGCCCGATGCAGTGAGGATAATGACGTTTTTGCCTCCCGTTTCGGCTGATAGCGGAGTTACCGGATTGGCTCTTGCGATATTCTGGGCGGTGTCTGTTCCTCCTGTCAGAATGATATGCTTGATTGCAGGGGCGGTAGTCAGCACTTTCAGCGCTTCCCGGTTGGTGATGATGACTTGTAAGGCCTCTTTCGGTACACCTGCATCCCAAAAAGCTTTGGCGAACATCCAGGCAACCGGAGCCGCTACGGTGGCAGGTTTCAGGATAACGGTGTTTCCTCCCGCCAGTCCGACTACTATACCGCCTACGGGAATGGCACACGGGAAGTTCCACGGTGAAATGACCAATATGGTACCTTTCGGTTTTATCTCTATATCATCTAATGCGGCGAATTTCTTCATCGCTGTCGTGTAGAAACGGGCATAATCTACCGCTTCCGATACTTCTACATCACCTTCAATGACAGTTTTACCGGTTACGGCACACATACAACCTATCAGGTCACCCCTCATATCAGCGAGCCGGTTGGCTGCTTCGTACATAATCCGGTGGCGTTCTTCCAGTGTGGTTTTTCTCCACCCGGCAGGATCTGTCTCGGCAATTTCGATAATCTTTTCCACTTGAGCACTGTCCGCCTGTGACATTTCACAGATACAGACCTCGTCATTCTGGCAACGGTCGAGGTATTTGTAGCGGTTTTTGCATACTACTGTTTCCGCACCTATCTGTAAAGGAATGATTTCCGGTTCTTCCGTTCCGCTTTTCTTCCATTTGGCAAAGATACGGCGCACCCATTCCTGATTTTGTGACAAGTCGAAGTCCGTATCCGGTTCATTCTGCATTGTGTCCGATGGGGCGACGGGAGTGTACGGAAGATTACGGTTCTGAACGCGTGGAGACACATGCGTGAGGTGATCTTTCATAGCATAGGCTTCTTCAAACTGCTTTGCGAGGAAGTCCCACTCTTTTGTATCCGGTTTCAGATTGAAGGAGTGAGTCAGGAAATTGTCGGGTGCCGTATTTTCGTCCATGCGACGGACAAGATAAGAGACGGCGTTCAGGAAATGTTCGTTTTTCACTACCGGAGTATATAGAATCACCCGGTTGCCGAGCATTGACTGCGCTCTCCAAAGATGATTCGCCATTCCTTCGAGCATTTCGAAGGTCATATATCCGGTTGTCCAGTACTTCTGAGCCAGCAGATAAGCATAAGCGATCGAGAACAGATTATGAGAAGCAACCCCGAGATGTAAAACCCGGGCATTTTCGGGCATCAGTCCACGTTCCAACAGGCACAGATAATTGGCGTCAACTTCTGTTTTGGAAGGACGAATCGGGTTCGGCCAGCCTTTCAGGGAGGAGATAACCGTTTCCATTTCCAGATTACAGCCTTTCACCAGACGCATTTTGATAGGAGCTCCGCCTCCGTCTACGCGGGCTTTGGCAAATTCCAGCAACTCGGTTTGGAAGTCGTATGCATCCGGCAGATAAGCCTGTACGACGATTCCTGCCGAATAGTTCTTGAATTGCGGCAGGTTGAGTACTGCTTTGAAGAGGCACAATGTGAAGTGGGCGTCTTTATATTCCTCCATATCCAGGTTGATGAACTTGGAGCGTTTTATTCCGTCTTCGTCCGTATAAGGAAAATCAATGGCTTTCTGATAAAGCGCGGACATTCGTGAAACGAGTTCCGGGAAACTTTCTTCGTAGTTCAGAGCGTGTGTCTGCGCGTAGATTCCCGATATTTTCACTGAGATGTAATTAATGTCGGGTGATTCAAGAGCTTCCAGATAGTGATGATAGCGGTGATCGGCTTCTCCGTTGCCAAGCACCACCTCGCCTAAAAGATTCACGTTCTGCCCGATTTTCTCTTTGAAGCGGGTAGCCAGATGCTTCGTGAGTTGCGGGCGTTCCTCATTGATAATAACTTGCGAGGTATCCATGCGCAGGCGTTTTTTGATAATCGGGATAGCGATAAAGTCGAAATGATGTCCGAATGCCTGATACATTTTGAATAAGAAAGCATCCCGTTTGTTCAGAAATTCGGGGACACCGTACTGGTCAAGGAGAGTCTTGATACGTTTGGCGAGTATCTTCCGGTCGCGGATTTGCGAGGATTCGTCGAGCATCTTCACGAGGAATTTCTTGTCTTGCGGGCGCTGCACCATGACGGCATATTTATGCTGTTCCAGGCGTTCGGCTTTCGTAATCGTTTGTTCACAAGTATTATACAGTTTAAGTACCCAATCCTGTACTTCGGTAAGGGTCGGTTGATATTGTTTGTCCATAAGAATCTGAATTATGTAAATGGAGAAAATGTGAAAAAAGAATCTCAAATTGCAATTTACATAGTACGGAGGGTAGGACTAAACATAACAGCACGGTAGCGATGCAGGGTTTGCAACGCTTGCTGCGAGAAGCAGTCGAACAGATACTGTTGTTTCATATTCGTCGTTTTTGAAGGTGATTAGAAACGAAAGACTCACACTTCTCACAAAGATAAAAATAAATTATTGATTTTCAAGTAAAAGGGGAAGAAAATGCAATTGTGATAAATTCTAATATGTATGGTATGAGTTGATACAAGACGCGAGCGAAATAAATTAATCTTAATCTCTCTAAGATTTAGTTGTTCGGATACTATTAATTAGTACTCGTTATGCATGACTTTATTAACTATGAGGAGTAAATATGTGCTAACTTTGAATTAGTTACCTCCTTTAGTATCTGGCCTGATATTTCTTATAAAAAATCAGAAACAGGATGAATCCGGTCAGTGCGAAAGGAACACCTGTGAGGGCGGGGTAACGATAGCCTTCACTAACAGTCAATCCCCCTGCATAAGCGCCAATGGCATTTCCCAGATTGAATGCGACCTGTACGCAGGCAGCCCCCAACATCTCGCCGCCTTTTGCCACACGGATAATCAGTATTTGTTCGGGGCTGGATACGGCAAACAACCCTGCCGTGCAGAGGCACATCAGTATAGCAGCCGTCCATTTGTAGGGAGAAAGGAAGAAAATGAGAAGTAGCATAAGGCATATTAATGCTTGTGCGGCAGTTCCCACTTTTCCGGGTGTATAGCGGTCGGAGAGGCGCCCGCTGATAAGATTTCCCATGACCATACCGAATCCGGCAAGAATCATCAGCGGAGTAATACTTTCGGTGGAGAAACCGGAAATATTCGTCAGCATAGGGTTGATATAGCTGTACCAACAGAATACGCCACCGTTGCCTAACGCCGTAGCACCGAGAATGAGCCAGGGAGCCGGAGTCTTCAAGAAATGGAATTGTCCTTTAAAGCCGGTATCCTTCAAGCCTTCTACGTGAGGTACCCAGCGCCAGATGTAATACAGGATAACGATTCCCCAGATGCCGACCAACAGGAAAGTGGCACGCCAGGAAAGCATAGTGCTGAGAGAAGTTCCCAATGGGACACCGAATAGGTTGGCAATGGTCATTCCGGCAATCATAATCGAAACGGCTTCCGAACCTTTCCCTTTATCAGCCAGTCTTTCGGCAACAATGGAGCCGACGCCGAAATATGCTCCGTGCGGTAGTCCGGAAATGAAGCGCGCAGCAAGCAATATCCAATAATTGGGAGCTGTTGCAGCACAGATATTACCTATCATAATCAGGGTAACTAATACCAGCAGAATATGTTTCAACGGATATTTGCGGGCTAATGTCAACACGGGGGCACCCACACAGACACCTAATGCATAAGCGGAAATGAAATGTCCCGCCATAGGGATACTGATCCCTAAATCTTTTGCCACATCGGGCAAAATACCCATCATTACAAATTCGGCAATACCTAATCCCAGGGTGCCGAACGCCAATGCGATAAGACTCTTTTTCATACCAAACTTAACCTGATACCTGTAACTTTTTACCTTTTTCTTTTTTGCGGGTGCAAAGGTAAAACAAAATCGGGCAGAGTGAGTTCGGTGTGAAATATTTTGATTTAAGTCAATTTATACAATGCTGCGTATGTAAGACTATGGATTTTAATAATTGTGTTTATAATAATATTATTGCGGTTTTTTTTATTAATAGAGATTGTCTTTTCAATTGCTCTTTCCTGAATGTTTAAGAATCCAGTCTGTTATATCTTTTAGAACTTCCGGGCTAATGGTTTCTTCTAGCTGCCCATACTCCGCCAATGTTCCTTTTTCACAGGTTTGAAACAGATGATTTAAGTTCGGGTAGGCTTTTACCGTTACATTCTTATTCCCGTTCTCGCTGATTCTTTGTTGGATAGCCGTAAGGTTCATAGCCGCCTCCACTTGAATGTCCTTTTCTCCGTTTAAGGCAAGTACCGGACATTTTATTTTTTTCATGGCTTTAGCCGGGTCATATCTCATAAAATGAAGATACCAGGGGGAGGTCATGGAACTTATCTGGGCGGAAATCTGCTGTACGGTATTCAAGTCTTTCAGTTGTTCGGACGACATGGTTTTGGTAACATCTGCATATAACTCTTTTTGAAGTTCATCTGTGGTTTTGTCTGCTTGTTGCAGTATGGCATACCTGTTTCGTATCGACGGTTTCGTTCCTTGCCAGAACGCATCCGGCATTCCCTGGGATTTAGAAATCATCTCTACTTGTTTCAGCATCAGGCTGTCACCTCTTACGCCGGCTCCTGCCAATGAAACAATAAACGCAATCGCCGGGTCTTTGGCAGCTACGATGAATGCTATGATTCCGCCTGCGCTATGTCCGATAATGCCAATCTTCTTTGTGTTTATTTCTTTTCTGCCGCGCAGGTAATTGATAGCAGCTTCCGTGTCCGTTGCGAAATCCTCGTTGGTGGCTGTTGCATGGTTGCCTTGTGAGGCGGCTGTGCCACGATCATCACAGCGTAATACGGCGATTCCGTTCCTCGTCAGATAGTCGGCGATGACTAGGAAAGGCTTGTGTCCCATGATCTCCTCATCCCGGTTCTGCGCACCGCTTCCTGTCACCAACACTACTGCCGGAAATTTATTTCCCTTTTCGGGAAGAGTTAATGTCCCCGCAAGGTTAATTCCGTCCTGTTCGTTTCTTACTGTAACTTCTTCACTTTTATAAGGGAAAGGTGGTTGAGGTTCCTGCGGACGTTTGGGACGGTTTGCTTCTCCCTTTTCCAGGTTCAATGGGATAGGCATTCCTTGTGTGAATGTTCCGGTTATCGTTTTGTCACTTTTCAATTTTCCTTTGTAGGAAGCATGAATAACAGGTATCTGAATAGTTAATATGGAATCACTGAAAGAGGTAGCTTGTGTCTTTATGCCGTTGGCTCCCTGGTCGGGACTGTCGAGCGTTGTTACATAAGTTCCTTGAGCCGCTTGGTTGATATGGAATACGATAGTCAGCGACCCGGTGGGAACAGTCAGTTTTCCGTGCCAAGTTCCTGAGATATCTTGCGCGGATGCGGAAGAAGATAAGAACAGTCCGGTGAATAATCCGGTGATAATAGTAGCTATGTAGACAGTTTTCAATGTGTTCATAAGAGAGAGATTAATAGTGAATGTAATTGATGCATATCAGATGATTCGTACAAAGATAACGATTATTCTGACATAAAAAATAAGACATTACTCAATCTTGTTTTAAGTCGAGTAATATTTTATTCGGATGAGATGTGACATACGGTTACCGGAGTGGGACCGGAGAAGAAAATGTTCGAACGAAGCCGATAAAATAGAAGAAGTTTGCAAAAATATACTCATATCTGTATTCAAACTCATATAAAAAAATTATTTTTGCTCATTCGATTGTATGGCAATCCTGCCCGTTGCTTGATAAAAGTATATGAAATGAGGAAAAATTGTGGATAATAGAGAATTAAATATCATAAATCGTTTTCTTCATGGTGATCATGAAGCCTACTCTCTGCTGTACAGAGATCATATTCAGGAGCTTTTCTCTTATGGCAAAGCTCTGACCGGCAATGATGAGCGGTTGAAGGATGCGATTCAAGATGTATTTTATAAACTATTATCCAACCCTGCCGCATTGAAGGATGTGCAGAACTTAAAGTATTTCCTTTTTAAATCATTGAAAAACAGACTGATTGATATACTCAAATCAGAGATGCGCCAGTCCCAGTCCGGTGAGGCAGCTGCCTACGAACAGATTGACTTCACCATAAATGACGTCACTGTACTGGATTCTCTGATTGAGGAAGAAGAACGCCTTGAATTAAGCCGGAAAATTAAATCGTTGTTGAACCTGCTGACTCCCCGGCAACGGGAGGCAGTCTGCCTGCGATATATATATGATATGGAGTATGATGAAATTGCGGATTTGTTGAATATGAGCAACTCCAAATCAGCGAGAAACTTAGTATCCCGGGCACTTGAACATTTACGTAAAGAAGACCTTGAACTTCTTATTATCCTCCCTTACACTATCAATCTAATAATTTGAAATAGTGTCCAGTACTCTTCTCCTTCCCGCAAGGAGGGGAATGGAGATGCCACCGACTTACTAAATTACCATCAAATTTGAAGAAGAACCAAAAAAAGTTCTTTTTTTTAATGGCAAAAAAAGCTGGCCGTCGTCTTTATTATAAACAAGCCTTAAAACTGTTTATTGTTAATCTGTATTTAAAGAATAAATAAGCTATGACTATTGATATTAAATACGAGAATTATTCTGTCAAGGATTTCTTGGAAGACGATTTGTTTCTCCAATGGCAACTGGCGCCGACAGAAACACTGGATGAGTTCTGGAAACAAGTACTACAACAATATCCGCACCAGGAAGCCAATCTTTCCGACGCTGTCCGGACCTTGCATTCAGTAACGATCAATCACGTTTCACTTTCCCGTCGGGAAGAAGATAAAATGCTTCAAAATATATATGCCCGTTATCGCAGGCATAGAGTCCGCCGCTTTATTTATTGGAGCACCAGTGTGGCGGCGAGCCTGATACTGCTGTTTCTTTTGGTTTCTCCGCTGAGGGACTTTACGGGAGAGAAAGTCAATGTGATGCTGACCGACGTACAGTCTGTGCGACTGGATACGATTCAGGATGTGCAACTAATAATCGGCGAGAAGAAAACGATAGCTATGGCGGAGGATGCGGATATTAGTTGGACGAAGGAAGATGAGATAGAGGTAAACGGACGTTCGTCCAACTCGACTTATAAATCACGGATAGATGCGGATGTGACATATAGCACTTTGCTGGTACCTTATGGCAAGCGTTCGTTTCTGACATTGCGGGATGGCACAAAAGTGTGGATCAACTCCGGTACAGAGGTGAGATTTCCCGTCAATATGGAAGGAAAAGAGCGCAGCATTTATGTCGACGGAGAAATCTATATTGAGGTGGCTAAAGATAAGGAACGTCCTTTCTATGTACATACTTCGGGATTTGATGTCCGGGTGTACGGTACAAAGTTTAATGTAACTTCCTATAAGGCGGACAAGGAGAAGTCGGTTGTGTTGGTAGAAGGCAGTGTTTCGGTCTGTTCCAAAGAAGAAACAAAAGAGAAGGAGGCGAAAGAAATCTTCCTGCATCCCGATCAGATGTATCATACAACGAACCGGGGACCTATGATTACCCATGTAAACGCACTTCAGTACATTACCTGGAAGGACGGAATCTGGCAATTTACGAGCGAGAGTCTGGAAAGCATTGCACTCCGGTTGTCACGTTATTATGGAGTAGATATACATTGTGATGAGAAGACGGCTGTGAAGTCATGTACAGGAAAGCTGATTCTGTTTGACGATGTAGACAAGACATTACGGATTATAGAAGAAATATTTGGTGTGCGGTATGAAACCAATCAAAATGAAATAATCATTAGTATGAACCCTTAAAACAAGATAGCCTATGGTAAAATAAACGGAATAAAAAACCGGATAATATGGCCGTATTATCCGGTGTAATTTAGTTCACTAATAAAACATTAAAAGCAATTCTAAACAACAATCAAATGTATGGAAAAAAATGCTCATTTGAAATTAACGAATACTTATTTATATAAAAGGATGTTGAACATTCCTCGAATTGTTTTGCTCTTTTTATGTGTGTCTTTCACCGTTCCTTCGTTGGCAGAGACCACTACGATGCAGTTACCGCAGCTTTCGCTGAGTCTGAATAATGTGACGATACGTGAAGTATTTAACATAATAGAGAAAAATACGGAGTACGTATTTATCTTTTCGGACGAGTTGCTTACCGACTTGAATGGAAAAGTCAGTATTCATGTAAATAAGCAAACGCTGGATAAAATATTGGATAAAGTTTTACAGTCGACAGGTTTGACTTATAAGATTACCAACAGGCAGGTCACGGTGAGTAAGAAAAGTCAGGCAGTCGTCCAGAAAACTTCTCTGAAGGTGACGGGACACGTGAGCGACGAAAAGGGAGAGCCCCTGATCGGGGTAAACATACAGGAAGAAGGAACCAACAATGTGGTTGTAACCGATATGAACGGAAACTTCTCGATGTATAATATATCCGGTCCTTCTTCTGTCCTGAAGTTTACCTATATCGGATTTATTCCGTTGAGGGTAGTGGTAGGAAAGCAGACGAATCTGTCGGTAAAGCTCGAATCCGATGTGAAAGGTCTGGAAGAAGTAGTTGTGGTAGGATATGGCTCTCAAAAAAGAGAGAGCGTCATTGGAGCTATTACCACTATGAAGCCTGCCGCCTTGCAGATTAATCAGAGCCGTTCCGTCACCAATGCATTGGCAGGACAGGTAGCGGGTATTATTGCCGTACAAAGAAGCGGGGAGCCGGGCAATGACGCTTCCGACTTCTGGATTCGCGGTATTTCATCTTTCGGTTCGGGAACGACTCCGCTGGTGCTGGTCGACGGAATCGAACGTAGTCTGAGTAATCTTTCTCCGGAGGAGATCGAGTCTTTCTCTGTCTTGAAGGACGCCACCGCTACGGCAGTCTATGGTGTGAAGGGAGCCAACGGAGTTATCCTGATACAGACCAAGCGTGGTCAGATTGGTAAACCCCGTATCCAGATAAAGGCTGATTATGGTTTCTCTGCTCCGACTATGTTACCCGAATTTGTCGATGGTGCCAAATATATGGAAGTGATGAATGTCGCCAGCCAGTTCTCTTCGGGGAAAGATATGTATACGCAAGCTGCTATCAAT